>JAEEGL011222108.1_pt1 | contig 13540 bp, 11 predicted proteins | sample 9134231 | NCBI WGS metagenome assembly JAEEGL01 (sample SAMN16246548, study PRJNA631951) | gut metagenome | biome: gut microbiome; feature: rumen; material: fiber-attached | host: Bos | place: Iran: Karaj | collected 2018-10
AGAAACATGACTTTCCTTATGAAGAGCATTGCTCTTGGAAAAGAAAAGTACGGACTTCCCGACAAGGAAGAGCATCAGTGGACACACTTCATTAGATAGAAAATATATTGCTGTTTTTTTTATTTGGATACTTCTGGAAAGAATTCCTCTAAAATAGGTATGTGTGTCTCCACCACCTTTATTGTTTTTAGTTCATCAGACGTGAAGAACTTTAGTTCCTTTGACTCTTCGCTACATTGTAGTGTAGGAGCTTCTTTTAATTCTGTCTGGTACACAGCCATCATGCTTCTAATGATATTTCCGTCTGGGTATTCTATGATAATTGAAGGATCATCGAATAGCTTTTTGAATACAATATCTTGTTCTTTCAGTTCTATCCCTGTTTCTTCCTTTGTTTCTCTGATAACGCATTCCATCAGTGTTTCTGTAAGAAATAATCCTCCGCCTATGAAAGCCCATCGATCGCTATCTGTACGTGATTCCATCAAAACCTTTTCTCCGTGGAAAATCAGAATTGTTGAGCCGATATGATTTGGGCTGTTGGGTTTAGGTGCGTTATTGCTCTTATAATAGAATTTTGCGTTCTCCAAGTCGCTTTCCTCCATGCATAAACTAATCTTAATTTTATCATGGCGTAATACATAAAAAAACTCAGTTAAGCTTTATATTCAAGCTGTGGAAGAAGCTTCTCAGAAATGAGGAGCCTTTTTAAATCTCATGATAAACCGTAAGATTTAATAGTCATTTTTTGAATATTGATATAAATGTATGGGATAATGGGTACAGTATTATTGAAAAATAAGAAGGTTCATATCAAACCGGAATATCTCTGGAGCTATGACTGCCTTAACAAGAAACCTGCTGTTTTCTTCGATTATTTCAGGCAGAATCTGGATTGTAGGAGCATAGAGCCTAACGATGCGCATTCAAAAAGTCTGGGCTGTCGCAAAATGTTTTTGATGACAAACACCGGCAACGCGTCAGCTTGCAGATGCTATGAAAAGGCGGGTGGAACAAACGCTGCTGATGACGTCGTCATGTATGAATACAAGAAATGATTAAGCGTGTAATATAATCGGATCGAAAAATCGGGATTTGTTGGGGATAATCAGAATTTTTGTATTTGACATGTAACAAAAGGATAAACGGCCTAATGCGTGTCATATATAAGGCGTGCAGGAAGATTATATAGGGATTTTGACACGCAAGGAGCCAATACAATTCAAACTGCGTGTTTTGGAAAAATTTCGCGAGCACGTATTTGACTGACTTTATCAAATATGCGTGTTGAGAGCTCTAATGGTAGACACGTATATCCATCTAAATTGTCATGATGCGTGTAATAGAATAGACTAGCAACTTAAGTGCAAGGCAAAATGGACACGTATATGAATCATAATCTTCAGCATGCGTGTTTGGTGACCGAATATCGACAACTTCCAGTTTGTCAAGCTGAAACACTTTTGTAAAAAGGGAGACTTTTTGTGATATTGTACCTTATATAACCAGCGTTCTCCCATGGAGTTTGAGTATGCATATTACGAAGAAAACAGTCAGATACATACTGATAATCAGTGTATTGGGAATACTGGTTTTTGTATATTTCCGGATGCTTTTCGAGAAAGAGAAATTCTATGATGACTTCGATGTTGCCAGAAAGGAATACAACCTGGGAGTAAGTAAAGCAGATGTTTATGAGATAAAAGAGGATGATTGTGTGGAGCAAATCATTATTCAAGATTCCTACGATGATAATGATCTCAGTAACATGCTGTTTCACACAAATCAAGACAAAGTGGCTGTATATATGAGTCATAAGATAGATACTCTTCCTATGAAGGAGCGCTGTACACGCTTTGTTAATATCATTTTTGGTGTCCTTCATATAGTACACCTCATGGTGTAAAATTGTATCAGTAGGAAAGTATATATAAAGACTGAAGAAAGAGTGATTATGGAGGATAAGATGTATAGACCGTCTATGTATAACAAACACGATGAAACAATGTATACATTTGCAGAAATGTTCAATAACTGTGAAGCATGTACAGATGTCGTTATGAGACCGAATGAAGAAGAAACATTTGGTAATGATGGATACTTTATTCATGATAATGGTTCTCGAATAGGCTATGATTGGGAGTACAGAGATAAGTATTTTTCGAATTGTGTATTGACGTTTGATACTCTGGGACAATACGAAAGAAAGCTGAGAAAAGACTGTATTCAAATTGCTATACAGTGTGATTCCACTGAAACAGGTATAGCAGTGGGGTGGCATGAGGACTGGCTGAATGAGGTCAGAGAAAATCGAAGCCTTGCAACTGATTCTGATGCAAAAGAGCACGGTTTTGTTAGATACACTGACAAATATAAAATATACAGTTTTGAAGAAATCGATAGTTTTAAACAAATGATAAGTACTGCTATCCGGTTAAACATATTATCACATAGAGTTTTTGATATTAATAATCCTAGTCTGTAGCAGGTTGCAAGAACTAACAATACAAAATCAAGCCGCAGGAGAGTATGAAAAATGGAAAGAATGAAGATGCACACTGAGAATGGTGCAGATAGTAAATATAAGGTACTTTCACAATTATTTCCCAATGCTGTCACGGAGAAAATTGTGTCATATGATTTAGACGGTAAACCGGTGATTGAGAGGGCGATTGATGTTGATATTCTTAAACAGGAAATATCCGTTGCTGTAGTAGAGGGAAAAGAGGAACGCTATCAGTTTACCTGGCCTGATAAAAAGAAAGCTATGATGCTTTCGAATGCTCCTATATCAAAGACATTGAGGCCGGTAAAAGATAAGAGTATTGAGTTCCAAAAAACGGAAAACATCTATATAGAGGGCGATAATCTTGACGTATTGAAGCTTCTTAAAGAGACATATCTTGGAGAAATAAAACTAATATATATTGATCCTCCGTATAATACAGGCTCTGATCTTGTATATGAAGATGATTTTACGACAGATATTAGGGATTACATGACAAAAGGCGGCCTGCTGGATGAAGATGGAAACCGTTTGGTGAAAAATCTCGATAGTAACGGAAGATTTCACACTGATTGGTTAAATATGCTATTTCCAAGACTGAGAATCGCCAGGGAGTTGCTTAAGGACGATGGACTTATCATGATTTCCATGGATGAAAATGAGAGTACCAATCTCAAGAAAATGTGCGATGAAGTGTTTGGAGAAGGGAATTATATAGGAGAAGTAATCAGAAAGACCAAATCAATGACTGCGGATAATGGAAATGGATTTAATACCCAGCATGAGCTTTTGGTTTTGTATGCTAAGAATAAATCATCAGTTGTGCTGCATGGGGAAGAAAAGGAGTTTGCTAATTATTCAAATCCCGATGGAGATCCCAATGGCGATTGGTGTGCAGGAGATCCCAGTGCCAAGAGTGGCGGTGCCACAACAAGCTTCGGAATAGAAAATCCATACACTCATAGAGTGGATTATCCACCGGCGGGAAGATATTGGGCGTTCTCAGAATCAACATTAGAGAAATATATAGCATCGGGGAAAGTGAAATTCAAAAGAGATTATGGAGAGAAAGAGAGAGGCTTTATATTTAAGAGATACAAAAAAGATGCATCGTCACTGTGTGATCCCGTCCACAGTTTGTTTGCCACTGAAAATGAATATATGAATCAGGCAGCTACAATAGAAATAAAGAGATTATTTAATGACAATGTGTTTAGTTATCCTAAGCCTGTAAGCTTTTTGAAAAAACTGATAAAGTATTCCACCGGGGCTGATGACATCGTTTTGGATTTCTTTTCGGGTTCAGCTACCACAGCACAAGCAATTATTGAACTGAATCAGGAGGAGAAGAGTAATAGGAAGTTTATCCTTGTTCAAATACCGGAGCCGCTCGATAATGACTCTGCTGCAAAAAAGAACGGATATGATAATTTATGCGATATCGGGTGCGAGAGAATAAAAAGAGTTATAAATGAAGCACACGACAAGGAAGCTGACCTGGGGTATAGGTACTTAAGGCTAGATACCTCAAATATGAAGGATGTTTATTATAACCCGGCCGAAGTTCAGCAGAGTTTATTTAATCAGTATGCAGATAATATAAAAGAAGATCGCAATTCAGAAGATTTGCTGTTTCAGGTAATGCTGGATCTTGGTGTTCTGCTTTCAAGTAAGATCGAAGAAAAGGAAATAGCAGGAAAGAAAGTTCATAGTGTTGCAGACGGCTCATTGATAGCATGCTTTGATGATGATGTGACGGAAGAGACTGTAAAAGCAATTGCTGAAAAGAAGCCACGTTATGCTGTTTTTAAAGACAGCTCGATGTCAAACGATAGTGTTGCAACAAATATTGATCAGATTTTTGCAAGTATAAGTCCGACTACAGTAAGGAAGGTGTTGTGATATGAAATTCAGCTTCAAAATTCAGCAATACCAGACGGATGCTGTTAAGAGCGTAGTTGACGTTTTTAAGGGCCAACAGTATCGAGATAACGTCAATTACAGAAGAGATATAGGAGATAAAAAAAGCGAAGAATATTCACAGTTTTCTCTAGGAATTGATGCTGAGCAAATATCATTTGATTTAACAGACGATTTCGATGATGCAGGATACAAAAATGAGCCGTTACATATTTCCTCAGAGACATTGCTCGATAACATTAAAAATGTTCAACAGAACAACAATTTAATGCTTTCAGACGATCTGGTAGATAGTTTGGGGGCATGTTCTCTTGATATCGAAATGGAGACCGGAACGGGTAAGACATACGTGTATATAAAAACCATGTATGAACTGAATCAAAAATACGGATGGTCCAAATTTATTGTTATTGTGCCATCAATAGCGATAAGAGAGGGTGTAAAAAAATCTTTTGATATAACCCAGGACCATTTTATGGAGCAGTACCATACCAAAATCAGGTTCTTCGTATACAACAGCAGCAACTTAAATCAGTTAGATTCATTTTCGAGCAATTCAGGCATTAATGTCATGATCATCAATATGCAGGCTTTCAATGCTTCCATGAAAGAAGGCGGCAAAAGCAAAGAAGCACGTATTATCTATGATAAGCGTGATGAATTTGGAAGCAGACGACCTATTGATGTAATTAAAGCCAATAATCCTATCATTATTCTGGATGAGCCTCAGAAAATGGGCGGCAAAGCAACACAGAAAGCCTTGAAAAACTTTAATCCACTGTTCTGCCTTAATTATTCAGCCACTCATGCGAAACATCATAATTTAGTTTATGCATTGGATGCGGTTGATGCGTATAATCAAAGGCTTGTTAAGAAAATTGAGGTAAAAGGATTTCAGGTAAAGAATTTCCGGGGAACAGATCATTATTTGTATTTGGAAGATATTGTTATTTCACCCAAAAAACCGCCAAGAGCAAAGATGGAGTATGAGAAGGATTATAAGATAAAAGGCATTAACCATGAATCACGCATGTTCGATGTAGATGATAATCTTTATGAGATTTCAAACAATATGGAGCAGTATAGGGGCTATCGTGTGTCTGAAATTGATCCAATATCAGGTACAGTGACTTTTACTAACGGTGAAACAATAAAGAAAGGTGAAGTAGTTGGTGATATTTCCGAGAAGGATATGCGCCGTATTCAAATAAGGGAAACCATAAAATCTCATCTTGAAAAGGAAGAGCAGCTTTACAATCAGGGAATAAAAACATTATCGTTGTTCTTTATAGATAAGGTTGAGAATTATCGTCAGTATGATGAAGATGGGAACGAACTCGTAGGTGAATATGGAAAAATGTTCGAACAGGAATATAACGAAGTGGTAAACGATTATATTACTGTTTTCGATACTCCATATCAGAAATATCTTAAGTCTATAGATGCACATGCTACTCATAAAGGATATTTCAGCATAGATAAAAAGGGCCATGCTGTAGATAGTGAAGTTAAGCGCGGATCAGATATTTCAGATGATATATCAGCATATGACCTTATTCTAAAGAATAAGGAACAACTCCTAAGCTTTGATGAGCCAACAAGATTCATTTTCTCACATTCAGCGTTGCGTGAAGGCTGGGATAATCCGAATGTCTTTCAGATTTGCACATTAAAGCATAGTGATAGCACTACAACCAAAAGACAGGAAGTTGGCCGTGGACTGAGGCTTTGTGTGAATCAGGACGGATCCCGTATGGATGAACAAAGCATTGGCTTACAGATGGTGCATAAGATTAATAAACTTACTGTAATTGCCAGTGAGAGCTATAAGGATTTTGTTACTGATTTACAGAAACAAATAAAGACTGATCTTTATGAGCGGCCACGTAAGGCTTCTATGGATTATTTCCGGGGCAAAACTGTCTTTGTTGATGGTACACCGGAGAGAATTACCCAGCAACAAGCTGCAATGATTTATCAGTATTTGATAAAGAATGACTATGTATCTGCTGATGGGAAAGACAATGTAACAGAGCAGTATGTTACTGATCTTGAAAATAATAATCTGGCTCCGCTACCGGAGCAGCTTGTGGCTTATGCTGAAGGAATACATAAGCTTATTCAGAGTGTATTTAACGATAAGATTCTTGATGACATGATTGAGGATGGTAGTGAGACCAAGATTTCAAGTAATGATCTGAATGATAATTTCTACAAAAAAGAGTTTCAAACGTTATGGGGATATATCAATCATAAGTATGCATATACTGTATCATTTGATAGCGATGAGCTCATCAAAAAGGCCATAGAGGCTATAGATAAAGACCTTCATGTTTCAATGTTGCAGTATACTACATCAATATCTGAGCAGAAGGACATAATGTCGGCTGATGCTATTAAGTCAGGAGATTCGTTTAAAGGGGCTAAGTCTGAAACACAGGCATTACGTCATTTTGAGACGAGTCAGGTTAAGTATGATCTGATAGGAAAGATAGCTGAGGCTACCGTGCTTACAAGAAAAACGGTAGCAGCTATTCTTCAGGGAATAAGACCGGATAAATTCTCAATGTACAAGAACAATCCGGAAGAGTTTATAGCTAAGGCAACAAGGCTCATCAAAGAGCAAAAAGCCACCATGATCGTTGACCATATTTCTTATGACCAGCTTGATGGAACGTATGACAGTGATATCTTCACGGCAGAGAAGCACACTACATTAGATAAGGCATTTAAGGCGAAGAAACATATTCAGCCATACGTATTTACTGATGGTACCGCTGACAAGTCTGTAGAGAGAAAGTTTGCAGAAGACTTGGATGGAGCGTCAGAAGTATGTGTATACGCCAAGCTTCCGAAGGGGTTCTCTATTCCTACACCGGTAGGCAATTACAGCCCTGACTGGGCAATTGCATTTAATGAAGGAACTGTTAAGCACATCTATTTTGTGGCTGAGACTAAGGGTACAATGGAAAGCTTACAGCTCCGTCCAATTGAAAAAGCAAAGATTTCTTGTGCAAGGAAACTGTTTAATGAAATATCTACAGATAATGTTGTATATCATGATGTAGATAATTACCAGAGCCTGCTAAATATCATGCCTACAATTGAGAAGAAAGCAATGAAAGGTTAAGGGAGTATTTATGGCAGAATAATATCAATGGTCCATTTAGCCCGCCTTCTTTTCATGCAATAGCCCGAATTCTGGTGGAAAAGGAAAAGCCGGTAATCGTCACGTTGATTACCGGCTTAAAATTATGATTTTATGGAGAGGATAAAGTTAATGGTACCAGGTTAAAATATAGATATACTGAAGTCGTGCGATTAACGTGTGCGAAATTGCACAAATGTCAAAAACACACACGTTAAATGCATTAGAAATTTTCTCCGTTTCGCATGAAGTCCACGAGGTTAATGTGTTTAATGCCATTACGCTGTTGGAGCAGCGAGTCAATTGTGGCAACATATTTGGGATAATTGTCTCTTATCGACTCAAGAGGTCTGTATTCGCGATCTTCCGTATCTTTTGACAGGGCTATTGTATATGCTACCTGCACATAGGAATAGTTCATTTCAAAATCTCTTAAGATGAAGTCACATTCAAGCTTACCTATCCGCCCAACGCTCACAGAGTAGTCATGGGATTTTGCGTAAATGAATGTGATATTTTCAAGTATAGGTCCGAAATTTATCCGGTTATCAGTGTTCTGAGCAAAGTAAAAACCGGTATCGGCAAGGTAGTATTTTTTCTCACCGCTTAAGGACTTCTTGGATTTCATGTCAAAGCGGGGACATTCGTAAAGTATCTTGGCATCGAGCAGCGCCTTGATATACCTGGCTATGGTTGCCTCACTGATAGGAGTCCCGGTATGTTCAATGGCTTTCTTTAGGCTCTTTAGACTCGTTGTTGAACCAAAATTGTTGATGATATATTTCTGTACTGTTTCAAAAGTGCTCTTGTTTCGGATTTTTAGCCTTCTTCGGATGTCTTTCTCAAAAATTTCACCTATGATACTTTGTACATATCTGCGCTTGGCAGCCATGTTATCAAGCTGGATGGTTCTGGGAAAACCGCCTTCAAGTATGTAATTCTGAAGTTCTTCCTGTCGATCGGCTGCAATCTTTTTTCCGTAGAATTTTTTCATGTCTTCATATTCTTCAAAGGAAAGAGGGAACATCTCAAATTCAATATATCTACCGGTAAGCTTTGTCATTAACTCTCCGCTGAGAAGATATGAATTTGATCCTGTGATGAAGATAGACCATTCATTGGTCCCTCGTAATCCGTTAAGGACTGTTTCAAAACCGTCCACATTCTGTACTTCATCAATAAAGAGGTATTTAGTTCCTGATGTTTCGGGGATCTTGTTTATAAGTTGCTCTAATTGCTCAGCTCTCAGAATCTTGTTGTATTCCTTACTGTCCAGGTCAAAGAAATGAATATTCTCTGCGGGTATCCCGGATTCTTTGATCTCATGGGCAATTGTTTCCATAAGGCAGGATTTGCCACATCTTCTGACTCCGGTGATTACCTTTATAGTGTCAGTTGCAGGATAAAAGTCACGTATCTTTTTCAGATAGTTTTCTCTTGGATACCACTCCATACAAACATACCTCGCAATAGTTGTTCTCAATTAGAAATATAACAAAAGCATGGGTGAAATTCAAGTTTAACGTGTGCGAAATTGCACAAATGTCAAAAACGCTAACGTTAAAATGCATATCCCGGTCTATGTTTTATTTTGATGAAAGCGGGGAGTGAAGGGGATGTCCCTGTACTCTACTTTGCGTGGATGGTTTTAATGAGAGCGCCGTTGTATCATTTCATTAGGACATGAAAATGTACTGATGAGGAGGTAAATTATGAACCAATATGTAACAGGCGAAGTGATAAAGGAGATGCGCAAGCAGAAGAATATGACCCAGCTTCAGCTTGCGGATCGCTTGGGAGTAACAGATAAAACAGTAAGTAAATGGGAGACAGGAAAGGGATATCCTGATATAGCGCTATTGGAGCCTATTGCGGACGCCTTTCAGATTTCCGTCACGGAATTGATATCAGGTAACAGGATAAAGAATGAGAACGTATCCGCGAATATGATGCGATCCCGCTTTTATATATGTCCCATCTGTGGCAATGTCCTACACAGCATGGGTGAAGCCGTCATACAGTGCCATGGGGTACAACTCCTTCCTGCAGAAGCGGAGAGCACGGATGAGAATCACATGATTTTCATAGAGCGGGTTGAGGATGAGTATTACGTGAGGATTGATCATGAGATGACGAAGAGCCACTATATCTCATTTATAGCAGCCACGTCTTCCGATCGCATCCAGATGGTGAAGCTTTATCCCGAAGGAAATGCGGAGGCCCGCTTCAAGATATCAGGGGTAAAGAAGATCTATTTCTATTGCAACCGGGACGGCCTGTTCTCTATAGATGTAGTGAAGGGCATCGATGATAAGGATAAATCCTACGATGACACCCGGGAGCGGAGAGAACTGGAGAAGGCAGCGGATATACTGTTTGGAAAGAGGTGAGGTCGCAGGAGCGGTGTTGAGCTGGAGAGTGGCAGATTTGCTGTTGGGATGCGGCGAGGCAATCCGACTGAATACTTTGTTAATGAACCGGTGCTGGGCATGGCTCAGTGCCGGTGTTTTTTGTGGGGATACATGGGATGCGGGGCGGAGGCAAGGTCTAGGTGCGGGGCGGAGGCACAGGTCTAGGTGCGGGACAGGAGTGCTGGTCAGGGTAGCGGGGCAGGGGTGCTGGTCATGTAGCAGGACAGGGGTGCTTGCACTTCATAATTACAGCCATGATTTCCTAAGCACGAATTCCAGCAGTAATAATCCGGCAATGTTTACGGCTATAATCTCCAAAGCCAATATTTCAGCAGTAAAAATTCGGAGCCATTACGGCTATAATCTCCAAAGCCTGAAATCTAGCAGTAATCACCGTCCGAATACTACGGCCATATTCTCTAATATTCCATTTCCAGCAGTGATCACCGTCCCAAAACTACGGCCATAATCATCAATATCCCATATCCAGCAGTAATCACCGTTCAAAAACTACGGTCATGATCTTCAATATCCCATTTCCGGCAGTAATCACCACCAAAATGAACCCCATAGAGTGGACACAACAAAATGCATATCAGCAGTATTTTTAAATGTGAATCTCAGTCGTGGACATGAATTCGACAGCATATTCTTCCATGATTGGTTCCATCTCCAAACAATGGACACGAAACAGGCTGGTTCTTATCCTTAGTTTGTTACGTTCCCAGCATGTGGACACGGATTCATCCGTCAATAGCCACAATTCCCAAAAAAACAGGATATTATTTTTTGAAAAAAATCGCTTTATAAACCATGTCCTGAAATACCATATATTCAGGATGATCTATATGACTTTTTTCTTGGTGATTAAAAAAAGGTGTAAAATAAAACAAAACATGATATATGAGGTTTGTTATTTATGGAGGTGCACATGAACAAAGTATATTGCTATTCAAAATGCTCTACATGCAAGAAGTCTCTCAAATGGCTGGATGATAACAAGATTAAGTATGAGTTGATCGATATTAAAGAAAACAATCCTGATGAGGATGAGTTGAGAAAATACCATAAAATCAGTGGACTACCGCTTAAGAAGTTTTTTAATACTAGTGGGAAGATTTATAAAGAGATGGAGTTATCCAAGCGCTTGCCGGAAATGAGTGAAGACGAGCAGTTTAAACTTCTTGCATCAGATGGAATGATCGTGAAGAGACCGCTGCTTGTGACTGGGAAGAAGGTGCTTACCGGGTTCAGGGAAAGTGATTGGGAAGAAGCTCTGTTGTGATTCCATCAATATTTATGACAAAATCCTGCCTTTATTCATGGTATTTTAACAGCCACAATCTCCAAAAAACCGGATATTGTTTTCGCGGACAATAATTCAGAAGGTTTTTACTGATTTTGTTGTACGATAATTTTTCCCGGACAACAATTCAGAAGGTTTTTGCCGATTTTGTTGTACGATAATTTTTCCCGGACAACAATTTTGAAGGTTTTTACTGATTTTGTTGTACGATATTTTTTTCCGGACAACAATTTGGAAGATTCTTGCCGATTTTGTTGTACGATATTTATTTCCGGACAACAAAATAGAAGATTCTTACTTGTTTTGTTGTCTGATTTTTTTTTCGGACAATAATTTGGAAGATTTCTACTTGTTTTGTTGCTGGATTTGAGAATTGAGGCTATTAATGAATCATGGGCGGCTCTCACATAGAGAACCGCCCACTTTGTATTTCATCGTCTATTCTTATACAGAAGTGCCATAGCTATAGCTGCCAGGATCGCTACGCCGCATACTGCGGTATAGATGTAGTCTGTAGTTGATACATTCGACATGGACATTCCTGCAAAATCAGGTCCGCCGCCAGGCATACTGCCACCGCCGGGGAAATCGCCGCCAGGCATGCTACCACCGGGGAAGCTGCTTGAACTATCATCTGATGAAGAATCCGCGTCTGAAGAGCTGCCTGGGAATCCTCCATCGGGGAAATCTCCACCTGAGAAATTGCCGCCAGGGAAATCTCCACCTGGGAAGTTACCGGGCATCTCGAAGGAGTTCTTGTCATCAGAGGTTGCTGCATCAGAGTTGTTGGTGTCAGCGCTGTCTCCGTCAGTGTTCGCTGGAGCTGGTTTACTGTCGCTAAGATCAGTACTGTCTGCATTTGCTTGGTTGCTAGAATCAGTGCTGTCAGCATCAGCAGTACTGCTGTCGGAAGAGCTGCTTCTATGTCTCTTTCCTGAGAATCCGCCTGAACCGCCCGGGCCACCTGAGTGTCCGCCGCCTCCAAATCCGCCGCCCATGGAGCCCATGTCGGAGAGGGTGATGGAGGATGCATCGATCAGTGCGTCCTGAGTTGATTCCTGTGCGGAATCTGTGGAGCCGATAGTGCCATCGAGCTGACCAATTATGCTCTGACTTCTGAGCTCTACGAAGGAGCGGAGAGTCTCTACACCTTTCTCGAATTCCTCGGTAGTGCAGAACTTCGTAGGATCCTTATCAACATAGTCTTTGATCATGTTGTAGGTAGAATCTATGAGATCGGTCATATAACCGCTCGTATAGAATTCTTCTATGAATTCTGCGTAGTACTCATGATAGAGATCAAGGTATTCGTCACAGGAGGTGATCCATGAAAACATGGGTCTGTCCGTACTGCCTTCTGTAACTGAGAGAGGAGTATCAATCGGATCATTGACTGCCGAACTTGAATCAGACGCCTGGAAGGTGCCGTAGGCAAGGTTATAATCCCAGGGAATCATTGAGAGAAGGCCATCCTCTTCATACAGGTAGTAGTTGTGTATCATGGAGCCTGTGTAGCTGTCTCCGTTTACTACGAAGTTGTGAACCACCATGTAGCGCAGGACTTCATCTACGTCTATAGCTTCTGCAATCTGGTCTGCATCAGCATTTTCGATGCCCTCGCTGAGATTCTTGAGGGCTTTGATAAGTCTGTTCTTATCAGCTGTCTGGATTGCTGTCTTTGCACTGTCAAAAATGTTGGAGTAGCTGTCTTCGTCGTCGTCAGTGTAGATGAGCTTGGCGTCGTTACTGCCCATACCGAAGCCACCAGAACCGCCACCAGGGCCACCAGCGCCATTGGGGTCAGACCCCTTTGAAGAATCCTCACTCTCATCATTCTTGGGGTCTGACCCCTCCTCATCGAAATCCATATCCTTCATGTCGAAGCCGCCGCCGTTTCCGCGGCCACCGCCCATGCTCATGGTATCGGGTTTGTAGAGGTTACCGTAGTTTGATCCGTTGTAGCGCTCGAGGAAGGAATCCTCGACTGCTTCTACTGCCAGGTAGAGACCCCAGTCCTCGCCGTTTACGGTGATGTAGGTGTAGCTGACAAGCGGGGCGTCAGCGCCGAACTCTGCCATGAGCTTGTAGGCCAGATAGTCCTTCATCATGGTGTAGTCCTGGATCAGGTTATTGAGGCACAGCTTATCTAGACCGTAATAGGTATTATTCTTCTGATAGCCGTCAAATTCTATTTTGAAACTGTATCTGTCACTACCCAGCTGCGAGACAGTGCTGAGGGAAGTGTTGCC
>JAEEGL013899342.1_pt1 | contig 13540 bp, 9 predicted proteins | sample 9134231 | NCBI WGS metagenome assembly JAEEGL01 (sample SAMN16246548, study PRJNA631951) | gut metagenome | biome: gut microbiome; feature: rumen; material: fiber-attached | host: Bos | place: Iran: Karaj | collected 2018-10
GATCACCCGGGACTACCGGGGGCAGTTTGATATCATTCTCATGGACATTGAGATGAAGCTTGTGGATGGCATGACGGCAGCTGAGGAGATCAGGCGTCTGGATCAGGACGTGGTCATCATGTTCATCACCAACATGACCAACTACGCAATAAGGGGATATCAGGTGGATGCCCTGGACTATGTGCTTAAACCTGTAAGTTACTTTGCCTTTTCACAGAAGCTGGAAAGGGCGCTTTCAAGGATAAAAAAGGACAATTCCCACATTATTTCGATTGACACTCCGTCCGGAGTGAGGAAGGTGGACATAGACAGTATCTTCTATATTGAGAGCGAGGGACACAACCTGAATTTCTATACCGGTGCGGGGGATTTTTCAATAAGGGCCAGGATGGCTGACTTTGAGGAGCAGCTGACCCCCTACAATTTCTTTCGCAGCAACAAGGGATATCTTGTGAACCTTGGGCATGTTGACGGCGTTGAGAATGGGGCCTGCCTTATTGCAGGAAAGAGCCTTGTCATAAGCAGGGCGAGAAAGAGTGACTTCATGGACGCCCTCACCAACTTCATGGCGGGACTATGAGAGTGCTCCACAGCTGATACAGGATGATGAAATGGATGGATTATATCAGGATATACCAAGACTATATACGGCAATAGCAGAGTGGATGGCCTGTATAACCTACTGCATGGTCCTTCGGCGCAGGGTCGACAGGCTGCGGTTTATAGCCGTATCAGTGATTGCGCTCCTGGTTCAGAGTGCCTTTCTTGTGACCACAAAGAGCCTTCCCATCTACTTCTGGATTCCCTGCATGCTGATGGCAGTTCTTTTGATGTATCTGTTCATGTACATTGTGGTGGACGACAACCGTACTCTTATTGGATATTACTGCGCCAGGGCGTTTCTTCTGGCGGAACTGGCGGCGTCTTTGGAGTGGCAGCTTGCCAGCTTTATAGGTTCTATAAACTCCTCGAGGATACTTCAGGTTCTGGTACTTGCAGCGGTTTATGGCCTGGTGTTCATCTGGGCTCACTTTATGGAGAGGAACCTTAAAAGAGGTATCTTCCGATTGGAGATAAATTTTCAGGAATTTATCGCGGCAGCTCTCATCGCCGCTTCGATATTTGCCTTCAGTAACCTGAGCTTTATTATGTCGGGGACGCCGTTTTCGGTGTGGGCAACTGCAGATGTTTTCTATGTAAGGACGCTGGTTGACATCGCGGGCATCATGGTCCTGTACGTATATCAGAGCAGGATATGTGAGCTCCTTGCGGAAAAAGAGCTGAGCAATATCCATTCGATGCTGAAGGCCCAGTACGACAAATACCGCAACTATCAGACTACCTTTGACATGATCAACATGAAGTATCATGATCTGAAGCACCAGATTGCGGGGCTTCGGGCGGACATGACAAGTGAGGAGAGGCAGAAGTGGATAGACTCCATGGAGCATGAGCTGGAGTCCTACAGGCCGGAGCTGCAGACAGGCAACACGGTTCTTGATACGCTGATCGCCGGTAAGATGATGACCTGCCAGAGCAACAGCATCAAGGTGACCTGCGTTGCTGACGGCAATGCGCTGGAATTCATGCACGTGGCTGACATCTGCACCATTTTCGGCAATGCCCTTGATAATGCAATAGAAAATGTTTCACTGATTGAGGATCCGGAAAAAAGACTCATCCACATCCAGGTTACGTCAAAAAAGAACTTCGTTCTTGTAAGGGTGAGTAACTATTCTGAGAGTCAGATAGAGTTAAAGGACGGATATCCCGTCACCACCAAGGCTGACAAGTCAAACCACGGCTTTGGTATAAAGAGCATAAAGTACACTGTGGAGAAGTACCATGGGACAGTGACCTTTGGCGTTGAAAAAAACTGGTTCGAGCTTAAGATACTGATTCCCCAGGGAGGTGTAGCGTGAATTTACTTGCAATTGCAGTTTCTGATTTTACAGGCTTCCTGCTGTTGGTTGGCCTTCTATACAGCAGTCATATAAGAAGAGCTGACAGCGAGCACTCAGAGTTTAAGATCTATACCATATCAGCCATACTCACTATGATCGCCTGCGTGGTGGATTTTCTGGTGTTTTATGCAGACGGGCGTCCAGGACTGTCCATGCGGATCATACAGATGGTCGGCAATACCTATTGCTTTGTTGCCAATCCGATCTTTGTATCCTCCTGGTGTCTGTATGAGGATATCAAGCTGTACCACTCAATGAAGAGGGTAAAGAAGATATACACCTATGCCTTTATCCCTGCCATAATCTTGATCGCTATAGCAGTCCTGAACAATCTGATCCCTCTTATATACTACATTGATGATCAAAATATTTATCACAGACTGCCATTGTCCTATGTTTATTATCTTATTGACACATGCTATATAATCTTCAGCATTATTAATCTCAAGATATATGAGAACAAATTTGGGAAGGTCAGATTTTTTCCTATCTTCCTGATGGTGGGGCCCATAGCCCTTGGGTGCGCTCTTCAGGCAATGTTCTACGGGACATCGCTCATCTGGATATCGATGGCGGTGGGACTAACCGCCATATATATGGCGGTGCAGAACGAGTTCTCGTATCTGGACACCCTGACAGGCCTTTATAACAGGGCATATCTTGACTATCAGCTGGAGAAGCTCCCCAGGGGAGGAACTATTGGCGGCATCATGATAGACGTGGATCATTTTAAAAAGATAAATGACAGCTATGGACATTCCGTGGGTGACGAGGCCCTGATAGACGTGGCAAGGGTCATTTCCTTTGCAAAGACCGACAAGGCCATTGCCACCAGATTTGCAGGTGATGAGTTTATAATTCTCTTGCCTAATGCCACGGAAAAAGAGATAACGAACATGATAAAGGCAATCCGCGATGAGGTGGACATGTTCAACGAGACGGAGCAGAGGCAGTACCGTCTCTCCCTCTCAATGGGATACAGCATTTATGACCGGGATAAGACTTCGATAGATGAGTTCCTAAGGCACATGGATGACAACATGTATGAGGAGAAAGAGAGGCAGCACGCCAAGCTGAAGGCATAAACAGAAAACAGGAGTACCTGCTTAGTGAATGAATTCTCACACAGGTACTCCTGTTTTCTGTTTGCCTGGCTCATTTTGACGCGCAATTCACGACAAAAAACGTACCGTTTGTGACAAAAACGGCACGTTTTTTTTGTTGTGATAATCTAATGTCATAAATCATTCAGCTATTATCACACGTATAACGAGGAAAACAACATGAAGTACACAGATATCCTTTCAAAGATGACAATCGAAGAAAAAGCAGCCTTCCTGAGCGGAAAGGGAGAGTGGCAGACAAGGGAATTTGAGCGGCTGGGAATACCGTCGATTTTCTGCTCAGACGGACCTCACGGCATAAGGAAACAGGCCGGGGCAGGGGATCACCTGGGCCTCAATGCATCCCTTCCTGCCACCTGCTTTCCTCCTGCAGCTACAATAGCCAACAGCTGGGATCAGGAGCTGGGCCAGACCCTTGGTGAGACCCTGGGAGAGGAGGCCATGGCTCTTGGAGTCAATGTGCTTCTGGGACCTGGACTCAATATCAAGAGAAGTCCTCTCTGCGGAAGGAATTTTGAATACTTTTCTGAGGATCCCTATCTTGCAGGAAAGATGGCAGCCTCCTATGTGAGAGGAATACAGTCAAAGGGCGTATATGCCTGTCCCAAGCACTTTGCGGTGAACTCCCAGGAGCTTCGCAGAATGGCAATGGACAGCGTTGTGGACGAGAGGACCCTTAGGGAGATATATCTGACAGGCTTTGAGATCGCAGTCAAAGAGGGCGGAGCAAAGACCATAATGTCTGCCTACAACGAAGTCAACGGCACCTATGCCAATGAGAATAAGCACCTGTTAAAAGAAATTCTCAGGGACGAGTGGGGATTTGACGGGATCGTTATCACCGACTGGGGTGCCAGCAACGACCACGCCCTGGGTGTGGCAGCAGGTTCAAACCTGGAGATGCCAAATCCCGGACTTGATTCCGCAAGGGAACTGATCGCAGCTGTGGAGAGCGGAAAGATATCCATGGCAGATGTGGATGCAAGGTGCGACGAGCTTCTGGATGCTGTCATGACTCTTTACGTCAATGCTCAGAACAGAAAAGAGGAGTTTGACAAGAACACACACCACGCCATTGCCAGAAAGGCTGCCGCAGAGAGCGCAGTTCTTTTAAAGAATGAGGACAGCATCCTTCCTCTTAAGAAGGGAGCCAGGGTTGCCATAATCGGTGACTTTGCCTTTGTTCCGAGGTATCAGGGTGCAGGTTCATCCCTGGTCAACCCAACCAGGGTTGAGACGGTGGCAGACATGATAAGCTCCTATGACCTTCAGGTTGTGGGGATGAGCAGAGGCTACTCCAGAAACGGCCAGGAGGATGCAGAGACCAGGAAGGAAGCCCTTGATCTTGCACAGAAGGCAGATGTGGTGCTCTTCTTCTTTGGTCTTAACGAGGACTCGGAGTCTGAGGGTATGGACAGGACCCATATGAGGATACCCCAGAACCAGATAAGCCTTCTTCAGGAGCTTGGGGCTGCCAATGCAAACCTGGTGGGAATAATAAGCGCAGGATCTGCCATTGAGATGCCCTGGCATCATCATTTCAAAGCTCTTTTGCACTGCTACCTCAACGGGCAGGCAGGAGCAGGTGCTGTGCTGGATATTATTACAGGTGCGGTAAATCCCTCCGGCAAGCTCTCAGAGACAATTCCCAGAAGACTTGAGGATACATCCGTATACAGATATTATCCCAGTCGTGAGAGAACCTCCGAGTACAGGGAGGGACCCTTCGTGGGCTACAGATACTATGACACAGCAGGTGTACCGGTGTTGTATCCCTTCGGATTCGGGCTTTCCTATACAAGCTTTGAATACAGTGATATTTCAGTGAATGAGTCTGGTGTAACATTCACTATAACCAATGCCGGAGACAGGGAAGGGGCAGAGGTTGCCCAGATGTATGTGACCCTCTCAGGCAGCAGGATCTTCAGACCATCCAAGGAGCTCAAGGGCTTTGCCAAGGTGTTCTTAAAGCCCGGAGAGAGCAAAAAGGTTACCATAGCCTTCGACGACAAGACCTTCCGCTATTTCAATGTAAAGACTGACAGGTGGGAGATCGAGGAAGGAAAATATACTGTCAAGGTGGGACCTTGCAGCACTGAGATCAAGCTTAGTGCAGAGGTTTCAAAGTCAGGGACCACTGATACCTATCCATACAGCAAAGAGGAGCTGCCCTCCTACTACTCAGGAAAGATCGAGAACGTGCCTGACGCCGAGTTTGAGAAGCTCCTTGGAAGAGCTATCCCTGACGGCAAATGGAGCGGTAACCTTTCATCAAACGATGCTATCTGCCAGATGTACTATGCAAAGAGCGGCCTCGCCAGATTTGCCTACAAGTGTCTTACATCCAGGAAGAAAAAGGCTGACGACAGCGGCAAGCCGGATCTTAACATTCTTTTCATATACAACATGCCCTTCAGGGCCATGGCAAAGATGACCGGAGGCGCTGTAAGTATGGAGATGGTGGACGGAATTGTGCAGATTGTAAATGGACACTTCTTTGGTGGCCTGGGTAAAGTGATAGGCGGTTACTTCCGCAACGGCAAGAAGAACAGGATTTACGAAAACAAAATTCAGGGGCGGGGCTAAGGATCCGCATCAGCTGTTGAAATAAATAAAAGAGGATTGAGAAAATGAACTTTTGGAATAATTTTGCAGAAAAACATCCCGCAGTTGCAAAGTGGGTGAGAGAGGGCGGACTTTTTGTGGTAGTCAGCAATGCCATCACGGTGTTTAAGTACCTGCTCCTTACATTCCTGCCTGCAACTTTCGCCTTTATGGGAGACAGGAGCTTTGGCTGGCCTGGGATTCCCCTGACTCTCTTCGGAGAGACCTTTGAGTGGAACATCCTCGGTTATGACCAGGTCCACGGCGGACTTGCATACTTTACAGCCTATATGGTTGCCATGGTGATCGGTGAGTGCATCAATTTCCCGATACAGAAGTTCTTTGTCTTCAGGAACCATGAAAAGCCCGGCAAGCAGATAGCATGGTACATCCTGGCGTTCATTGTTATCACCTGTATCGTAAATTCCATCAACTGCATCTGGGTAGCAGTGGCAGGAATGTTCGTTCCCGCATGGCTCTACAACATCGGAACCACAGTACTCAACGGAGGAGTTTCAATGATCGTGTTCTTCTTTGTCAACAAGATCATTTTCCCGGAGACACCCAAGGTTGAAATTGCGTAAACCCGCCATCTATGGCTTAAGTAAAAAATGCCCCGCAGTCACATGAACGACTGCGGGGCTTATTGCTATTTAAATTCTTATGAAGCGGATTTGATCTCTTTTTCGTGTAGGGCCTGAATGTCCTCAAGGGCTGAGAGCATTGGCTTGATATCCTTCTTGATGATCTTCCTGTCTACATAGTTCCTTGTTATCTTCACTACCGTACCTGAAAGAGCAAGGACACCTATGAGGTTCGGGATGGCCATCAGGCCGTTCAGGGTGTCGGACAGATCCCATGCCAGGGTCAGATCCATTGTTGCGCCGATCAGGATGAATACTACAAATACAATCTGATAGAACTTGATGCTGCCTGTGCCGAAGAGGTATTCAAAGCCCTTGCTTCCATACTGGCTCCAGCCAAGGACAGTTGAAAAAGCAAAGAACAGAATGGCGATGGCGATGAATGCTGAACCGAAGCTGCCGAATACTGTTGAAAAGGCTTCTGCCACAAGAGCTGTGGAAACGCTCTCGGAGAGGACCTTACCTGTGTTCAGGTCAACAATTCCGCTGGAGAGGACTGCAAAAGCAGTTATGGTACATACGATGATGGTGTCGGCAAATACCTCGAAGATTCCCCACATGCCCTGGACTACAGGCTCCTTGACGTTGGAGCTTGAGTGGACCATAACTGAGGAACCAAGACCTGCCTCATTGGAGAATACTCCGCGCTTCATGCCCCACTGCATGGCCATTGCGATACCGCTTCCGACGATTCCGCCGCCCACGGCTCTGAATCCAAAGGCACCCTTTATAATGGAGGAAAAGACAGCTCCGAAATGCTGTATGTTAGTGATGCATACTATAAGTGCACCTATGATATAGATAACAGCCATAAATGGAACCAGCTTCTCAGTAACAGAGGCAATCCTCTTGAGGCCGCCTACGATAACAAGGCCTGCCAGTATCATAAGGACAATGCCGGTGGCGATGGCAGGGATACCAAAGGCGGTGTTCATGTTGACTGCTATGGAGTTTATCTGGCTCATGTTGCCGATACCGAAGGAGGCGAATACACAGAAGAAGCTGAAGAGCACTGCCAGAATGGCACCAATCTGTGCGCAGCCCTTCTTGGACCCAAGGCCGTCCTTTAAGTAGTACATTGCTCCGCCGCACCACTCATTTTTGCTGTTTCTGCGGCGATAATATATACCGAGCACATTCTCGGAGAAGTTGGTCATCATCCCGAAGAATGCCACGATCCACATCCAGAAGATGGCTCCCGGTCCGCCGGATACGATGGCGGCTGCAACACCTGCGATATTACCTGTTCCGATGGTGGCTGCCAGTGCGGTGCACAGACTCTGGAACTGGGAAATCTGGGTATCCTCACTGCCCGTGTGGGCTGTCACATGCTTGTCCTTAAATATTCCTCCGATGGTGTTCCGCATCCAGTGGCGGAAGTGGCTGACCTGGAAAAAGCGGGTCAGGACCGTCATCAGGATACCGCATCCAACCAATAGAACCAGCATGGGAAGTCCCCAGACAAAGCCGTTTACAGCACCGTTGATTTTTTCGACCGATGATAAAAAGTTCTCCATATATCCTCCTTGCAAAAAAACATCTTATAAGCAAACGGCGTCCCATGAGCATCATGAAACGCCGTTGTTTCTGAAAAGATATTATCATAAGTATAAACGACTTTGCAACATAAATTTTTCACAAGATAAAGCAATAAAGTTATAAAATTATAAAGCAGTGAAGCAAAAACCTCATACTATAGAATACAGCAGTGATTTAGTATACAATGATTGAACAGTATGTAAACAATCTGACAGATGGAGTGAATTATGAAAAAGAAATGTATATCTCTTTTGTTATTGATGGTAATGGTGGCAGCCTCCGCATGTGGGAGGACGAAAGCCCCCAATCAGACAGACCCTGCGGATACTGTGGATTCAAAGGCAGATGAAGAAAATGGCGTAATTATAGGGGATACACCTTCTGAGGTTCTTCCGGAGATACCTTTGAATGTCATAGATGACAAGTACCGCACCACGTATGAGGTATTTGTCTATTCCTTCTATGACAGCGACGGGGATGGCATAGGAGACCTGAAAGGGCTAACTAAGAAGCTGGATTACATAAATGACGGGGACGACAGCACGGATTCAGACCTTGGCTGCAACGAGATCTGGCTCATGCCCATATCGCCATCGCCGACCTATCATAAGTATGATGTGACGGACTACATGGATATCGATGAGGCCTACGGAACCATTGAGGATTTTGATGATCTGGTAAAAGAGTGCCATGCCAGGGGCGTGAATGTGATAATAGACCTGGTGCTTAATCATACATCGGTGGAGCACCCCTGGTTTACTGAGGCTGCGGAATACCTGGAGGAGTACCCCCAGGCAGCTGAAGACCCGGATCTTTTCCTGGATGATGATGAGGCCGACTACTGTCCCTATGTGGAGTACTACAATTTCTCATATGAGAAAAAGGACGGTTATGAGCCTCTTCCAGGTACAGATCTCTTTTACGAGGCCAGGTTCTGGTCGGGGATGCCGGATCTCAACCTGGACAGTGAGGCTGTGAGGAGCGAGATCTCCGAGATCACCCAGTTCTGGATTGATCACGGCGTGGACGGCTTCAGGCTGGATGCGGTAACTAGCTACTACACAGGAGATGATCAGAAGAACATCGAGTTCCTGACAGCGCTTAATGACATGGTAAAGGCCCAGAAGAAAGATGCCTACATTGTGGGTGAGGCCTGGACAAATTCTGCCACCTACCACAGGTACTACGCCTCGGGTATCGACAGCTTTTTTGATTTTGACTACTCGGGAGGAGAGGGCATAATAGCATCAACAGTGAAGGGTTCATCTCCCGCCTCAAGATTCGGAAAGGCGCTGATGAATACTGAGAGTGCGCTCTCTGAGGCAGCAGGAAGTACGGGAAAATCCTACGTTGCCATAGATGCCCCCTTCTACACCAACCACGACATGGCAAGATCCTGTGGCTACTATGTGGGCAAGACTGCCCAGGACCGCCTCAAGATGGCGGGGGCCCTGAATCTTCTGATGGGTGGCAATGCATTTATTTACTACGGCGAGGAGCTTGGAATGAAGGGCTCCGGTAAGGATGAGAACAAGAGGGCGCCCATGTACTGGTCAGAGGACAAGGCAGGAGAGGGCATGTGCAAAGGCCCCGACGGAATGGACAGCTTCAAGATGAAGTACCCTTCCCTGGAGGAGCAGGAGGGTGATCCCTACTCCATCTACAACTACTACAAGGCAGCCATCAGAATGAGGAACACCTTCCCTGTGATCGCAAGGGGAAGCACGGCTCTCGTTGAGAAACTATCCGGTGACAGTATCTGTGCCTTCACAAGAACCTCAGAGGATTATGAGGATGTCCTGGTGATATTCAACACTTCAGAGGAGTCTCAGACAGTTGACATCTCATCAGATCCTGATGCATCACAGTACAGCCGCCTTGTATATCAGCTTAAGACAGGTGATGAGACCGCCTCTATAGATGGCGCAGAGCTCACGCTTCCTGCCTATGGAGTCGCCCTTCTGGAGAGGTGAATATATACCTGAGACATGGTCTCTTTTTGGGATTATGTGTTAATATATGAGGGAGGATTTTTGCCCCGGATAATAAATATAGAACGTGAGGAGTATATGAAGTATTTTTGGTTATATATTAAGCAGACGCTGAGGTTTGTATTAAAGCCCATGTCCTTTGTGCCTGCCATCATAATGATGTGCCTGATCTTTATGTTTTCGGATCAGGACGCCGATGCCAGCAGCCAGCTCAGCTACGAAGTGGGTGTCAAGGTTCTTACCATTGCCAATGAGAAGCTGGAGCAGGGGTGGACCGAGCAGACCATTGATCACCTCTCCAGGGTGGGACAGTTCTATATCAGAAAGACTGCCCACTTTACGGAGTATTTTCTGCTGGCTGTGTCAGTGGCATTTCCCCTGTATGTGTACGGAGTCAGGGGGCTGTGGCTTGTATTTTCGGCAGGGATGTTCTGTGTGAGCTTCGCCTGCCTCGATGAGTACCACCAGTCCTTTATAGACGGCAGATCTCCACAGAGGCGTGACGTTATCATAGACAGCTGCGGAGTGTTTATCGGGATAATAGTCACAAGGATCGTGAGCTGGACGGGGATGATGACAATTTTCAGACCCCTTGCCAATCAAAGAAAAACCAGACGTGAAAAGCTGGGGCATATAGAATAATAAAAAAGGTAGTATGGGGTTATGTTAAAAGTTTTTTTGGCGGAGGATGAGTTCGTGGTCCGGGAGGGGATCAAGAACAATATCGACTGGACAGGCAGGGGCTATGAGTTCTGTGGTGAAGCCGGTGACGGGGAGATGGCTTATTCCATGATAAAGAGCTTAAGGCCCGACATAGTGATCACGGATATCAAGATGCCCTTCATGGACGGGCTCACACTCAGCCGCATGATCAAGGCGGAATTCCCTTCTATAGAAATAGTACTGCTCACAGGCTATGAGGATTTTGAGTATGCCAAGGAGGCCATAAGGATCGGCGTCTCATCATATCTCTCAAAGCCTATTAGTGGTGAGAATCTTTTAAAAGAAATAGATGCTGTGGCGGAGAGGATAATTGAGAGGAACCGCGAGCAGGAGATAAGGAACAGATATCTGGAGGACATGAAGGAGCGGGATGAACTTGAAAAGCGCGAATTCTTCGAGGACCTCATTACAGGAAGAAGAGAACTTCCTTATATACTCAAGCGGGCAAAAGAGCTGCAGATAGAGATAAGCGCTCTGAAGTACAATATCATCTTTTACAGGATATGGTCCGACGGCAGAGGCTCAGATGAGTACTCAAAGAGTGTTGTTATGGCCTGCGACAGACTCCCGGGTATTGCCGGCAAGTTTGGTGCGCTTTCCTTTGACCTGGACATGGCGGGGGGAGCGCTCCTGTTTAAGGCTGATACTGACACGCAGATCAGCGAAAATATAGATGCGTGCATATCGGAGATGAAGGCCTTTCTGTCCCAGATCCCGCATGTGAGATACTATGGCGGCGTGGGTCAGGTGGTTGACAGGATCAGTGATCTGCCGGTGTCCTTTGGCTGGGCCAACAGGGCCTATGCCCACACATATCTTTCTTCTGACGACGGATTTCTTCTGGGATCTGAGGAGGGACTTCGCCCTGAAAGAGAGGATGTGATCCTGTCGGAGATTGATCCCAGGCACATCGACAGAAAGCTTATCAGGGAGTTCCTGCGCCGGGGCGAAGAGAGTGAGACGGAGGTGTTCCTGGATGAATTTATCAGGGGCATGGGCAAAAATGCCATTAAATCCACCATGCTTCGCCAGTATGTTGCCATGGATATTTATTTCTGTGTGACTGAATTCGTGGAGGGGGAGCTGGGGCTTTCAAGGGATGATATCTCAGGCGGGCTTCCGGCTGCGGATCTTCTTGCAGATGAGGACAGAACCAGGGGCTATCTTGCGGATATAATGCGCAGTGCGGTTTTTCTACGCAAGGAGAATACCCGTGGCAGATACGGGGACGTCGTGGCTGAGGTTGTCTCTTATATTGAGGAGCACTACAGCGATGAGGAGCTGTCCCTCAATACTCTTGCGGCCTATGTTAACTTCTCGCCCAATCACCTCAGCGCAGTATTCAGGCAGCAGACCGGCAACACCTTTATCAAGTACCTGACAGACTATCGCCTTGAAAAGGCCAAAGAGCTGCTTTTGTCCACTTCCAAAAAGAGCAATGAGATAGGAGCCATGGTGGGTTACAGGGATCCCCATTATTTCTCATATCTCTTCAAAAAGACCTTTGGAATGACTACCACGCGCTACAGGGCCGGAATATCTTCCCCGGAGGATGAGGAATGAGCGGGGCTTTGGGGAAAGAGAAGAAAAAGAATAAGTCCAGACTGGCAACACAGATACGTATATCATATCTTATACTTCTTCTGCCAAATCTCATATTTATGTTCTATGCCTTTTACAACCTGTGGGTCATAAACGACAGGTATAACGGCATGCTCAATTCTGTGGTGGAGGCCTCCAAGTTCAGCCTTGATTTCAAGGAGGACTTCGACTATGAGACCTATCTTCTGATAGTCGGTAATGTAACCCCGGAGGAGTCCAAGCTGCCGGGCCTTCTAAGTGAAGCCAGGTCGGTTGTGGAGGGGCTCAAGGGCGTCACGGATACACCCGACAACAGGAAGAGGCTGGTGAGTGCTGAGAAATACTTAAACAACCTTTCGGGCTACATTGACAAGATCACGGACAACATGGGGTATGGCGACCGTTATGATGACAATATGCTCATCTGGGAGAACGATGTACAGATAGTAACATCTCTTTTAAAAGAGACCATCAATGAGTACATCTATTACGAGAACCGCCAGATACAGAGCGCACAGGAATCGGCCAGGGCATTCTATCTGAACATCGTGAAGATTTCCATTGCTATTTTTGCATTCATAGCCATTGCCATCGGCGTGGTATCTTTCTGGGGACCAATATGGATCACCAGGCCCATTGAGGAGCAGGTCACCCTGGAGCAGAAGCAGCTTCGAAAGGCTGAGTTTGAACTCCTTCAGGCCCAGATAAATCCGCACTTTCTGTACAATACCCTGGATGCCATCGTCTGGTCCGCGGAGGCGGGCAATCAGAAACAGGTGGTGAAGATGGTGGGGAGTCTGTCTGACTTTTTCCGCTCGTCCCTTAACAAGGGAAAAGAGGTGGTAACCGTGAGAGAGGACCTGCAGCACGTCAGGAGTTATCTGGAGATACAGCAGATAAGATATCAGGATATTCTTAAGTATGAGATCAGCGTGCCTGAGAGCCTGTTTGACTATGAGATACCCAAGATCACCATCCAGCCTGTAGTGGAGAATGCACTTTACCACGGCATCAAGGAAAAGAGAGGCGGAGGCACCATACTGGTTGAAGGAGCTGAGGGCGAGGATGATTTCTCTATCCGGGTCATAGACGACGGAATGGGAATGGATGAGGAGAGGCTAAAGGAGGTTATAAGGGGGCTCACTGACAAGAATCCCGAGGCAAAAAAGATCTACGGACTCTACAACGTAAACGAGAGAATACAGCTGGGGTGCGGGGAGAATTACGGCATCAGCGTGGAGTCCAGATATGGAGAGGGAACCACAGTGACCATCCGTCTTCCTAAAAAAATCAACCCAAATCGTAGAAAATTGAAACAAAATTAAAAAGTAATAAAAAATTAAACCAGATTCCTTTGATTATTTAATGGA
>JAEEGL013943605.1_pt1 | contig 13540 bp, 10 predicted proteins | sample 9134231 | NCBI WGS metagenome assembly JAEEGL01 (sample SAMN16246548, study PRJNA631951) | gut metagenome | biome: gut microbiome; feature: rumen; material: fiber-attached | host: Bos | place: Iran: Karaj | collected 2018-10
AGCGCGTGGTCGACGTTGGCATCGGCTATAGCCTTCAAAACCTCGGGACTGATGCCCGAATGGTTGTCGCTTCCGAATCCTCTTCTCATTTTATTTTATTTTTGACATAAATTTCTGAATATCAACGATATATCTCACATGAGTTCCCTCTCCGATGATGCCGTCGTCGTCGCAAGCCGACACTCTGAATGTGAGTTTGCGTCCCTCTATTTCCTCAAGGACGGCGGTGGCTTTCACTATGGCGCCGAGTTTTGAAGGCTTCACGTGCGAGGTGCTTATATGCGCGCCCACGGTAGACGAGCCTTCGGGCAGGTCGTTCTCAACGGCAGTCATGGCTGCGTTTTCCATGAGACCAATCATCGCTGGTGTTGCGAACACGTCGAGGCCGCCGGAGCCATAGGTGCGGGCGGTGTTGCTGTCATTTACGACAGTCTCCGAAGTATGTGATAATCCAATTTGTAACATTTTATAATATTTGATTTGCAAAAATAATAATTTTTTTAATACACCCGTCATTTCGACCGAAACGTAATGAAATGGAGTGTAGTGGAGAAATCTCATCATTTTTATTTGAGATTCCTCCACTCCCTACGGTCGGTCGGAATGACGAGGGGGATCACAAAAACTTCAGCTGTTTCTTCCATAGTTTCCAGTCGGGCATCATCTCAGTCATGAGGGCGTAAAATCCTGCCTGGTGGTCGAAGTATACGAGGTGGCACATCTCGTGTATCATAACCTGGCGGATGCAGTTTTCGGGGAGCTTTATCAGCTGGAGATTGAGGCTTATATGACCTTTTCGGGAGCAGCTACCCCAACGGGACCTCATGTCACGGATGCCGATTTTTGTCGGTGCGACGTTATATTTGCGGAATTTCCCGATTATTGGCGGAAGCAGTTCGCTGAAAACGGTTTTAGCCTGGTTTTTGTACCAATTATTCAACAGCTTTTCTACTATTTCTGGAGATTTTGAATTGACAATCAAAGAGTTACCTTCAATTTTAACCGAGTTTGTGTTGCTTTCAACCACCTGAAGCGTATATTCTTCGCCAAGATAGTGATGAATCTCTCCTGAGACATACTTTTTCTGTTGATTATCAGCGTTTTGCAGCCTGTCGAGATGATTAAAAACCCATCTGCGGTGTTGGTTCAGGAATGCGAGCATGTCGCTTTCGCGGTACAGCAGCGGGGCTTTCACCTCTATCACGCCGTCGCGACGGATGTGAGCCGACACGCTCCGCCTATGCGAGCGTTTGAACTCGTAGCGGATTTCCGAACCGTCGATGATGGTGGTTTTTATCATTTGAGTTTCGCCATTAATCGTTAGATTTCAAAGATTCAGAAAGCTATCTTGAAGTAAGTCAGAAAAGCCTTGAAATGGTCTTGAGTGTCAAACAGGTGTCTCGCAGATTTATTACTGCCGCTTCAGTTCCTTCAGTGCCTGGCACAGCTGATCCGGGCACGAAGTGATTTTGTTACCGCAGCGTATTCCTTCGAGTTTGTTTATCACGTCGTCGATTTTCTGACCTGTCACGAGGCGGCAGATGCCTTGGAGGTTTCCGTTGCAGCCGCCGAGGAAGGCCACGTTTTGGATAATGTCGTCTTCGTCGGCGGTGACGTCGATGAGTATTGAGCAGGTGCTCTGGGTGGTGTATTGGAGGTGTTTCATTTTATCTTGTAATTTCTTTGTAAAGCGACAATCCTTTCACTGTGAGGAGGTATTTCTGGCGAGGATGGTGTGGTTTATCTGGATATAACATTCGAATATAACCTTCAGTAATAGCAGGGGTAAGATTATATTCGACAAAATTCTTACGGTCTTTCAGTCCAACAGATGCCATCATATCATTAATGGAATATTGTCCTGCTCCCATAGTTTTCACCAAACGAATTATCAACTGATTATTTGTGGTGAACTTGTCCCGAGGTTGTCCTGTACTTATGGGGGTACTTGTTGGGGTACTTGCGGGGGTACTTGTTGGGGTATCTTCAGGCATCTTCCATTCCTTTGGCGGATTAATCATCATGTACCGATTTTTTAGCGTATTATTTTCGCCCAAAAGAAGATTTCTGAAGAATCGAACTAGGAAAACCGGCTCATAATTGATACCTTTTGCAACATTACGATAATTGGCGCGGACGAGTGCGTTACGAAAATACCAAGAATGCTTGGCAAACATATCGTTAGTCACTTCAAAACCCAACGACCTCAGATACTGGATTATGAAAACCGCGGTTGTTCGGGTGTTTCCCTCGCCAAAAGCGTGGATTTGCCAAAGATCTGAAGTAAATCTGGCGATATATTTTATCAAATCATCCTGAGAGATGCCTTTGTAGCTGAACTCGCGTTCTTTTGCGATATCGTATTCCAAAGCACGGTGCAAGTCTTGCCAAAACAGATAATCGACCGTGTCCCATTCCAGCACCCATTCCTTTTTGGAGATGTCACATTTGCGCAGTTGACCAGCATGTTTGAAAACACCGTCAAAAATTTTCCGATGTAAGGCCATATAGCCTCTAACTGAGAAATCGAGAGTGTTTGTCGCCAGTATTTCCTGGATGTTGCTCGACACGCTATCCGCTTCCTGGCGCTCATCGTCATCCGGTTCGCGTTTGGTTTTGGTTTGATAATACTCTCTGATGCGCCGTTTTACATCATCTGACGAAATCTCCCCTTCGATGTGCTTTTGTGCGGTCTCTCGCAGATAATCCGACACACGAAGTCCGTCTACGGCCTGCAAGCCGATAGCCGTCTCCCAGTTCAGAGCCTTCTCCTTTTGCGACGGCTCCCCTTTCCGGATGTACTCATCGAAGTTCAGATATGGATGATTGTCAGACATTTAACGTGTAAATTATCGTTTTTGCAAAGGTACAAACTTTTTCAATCATATAGCTGGTTTATTGGAAAAAAGTTTACGGTTTACCGTTTACTGTTTACTGATTGGGAAAATATAGTATTTTTGCAGCAGGAATTTTTGAATCCTCCCTCCCACTGAGCATTTTAAAACAATTATTAACCCAAAAGTAATCGCCAGGTTGCTTTTTTGAATTGTATTAATTTATTGATTTTAAAATGTTTAACGATATGAATGATAAAAGAATTGAAACTAAAAACGCACCAATTGAGACTGGAAAATTCGGTCCAGTTTACAGACAATTTGCAGGAAAACCCAAGGAAGCCATAATATTTCTTCGTGAGAATAAAAATGGAGAATGCATTGCAGCTTTACATCGAAACGATATCGGAGATATTGATATAGTTTGGGGTGAAATTTCCGACCCGGTCAAACACAAAGGATTTGGATTAGCCCATATAATAGACAAACATGAGTTGGAAATCAATCGTCTTGGATTCAATATTGAAGATTTTATACCAATTGTTGTTCAGTTTGGAAATTTCAATCTTAAAAAATCGGATGATCAGAAAAAAGTGTTTGAAAGCGAGACATTTAGATTTATTATTGCATTGGAAAATAGCTCGAACGGAACAACCAAAAAATGGTTACTGACAGCATTTGATATAATAAAAAGACCGAAGTAAAACCTCGGTCTTATATTGTTCGTCACTGTCAAAAACATCGACGCTGACAGTCTTCGTTACCTACGCTGTATGGTAAAACGACCCTGCAAAAATACAAACTTTTTTCAATCGCGCAGCCGGTTTTTGAAAAAAAGTTTAGAGTTTCCTCACTCCCCCGCTATACTCACGGATATAAAGTCCGTAATCGGTATAGACCTCGATGTCGCGGCCATTGGAGGCCAGGAGGATGTCGAGGATGTGGTGCCCGTTGAACTCGGTGACGCGGCTCCAGCTGTTGCTACCAACAGTTGCCCGTTGCAGCTGCCGATCGTCGTTAGGATTGATGCGGTAGATGAAACCGCCTATTTTTACTGCTTGTGCCATTTCTCATAAAAGTTTTGAATAACACTGCAAAGATACAAACTTCTTTTAATCGTGCAGCAGGGGTTTTGAAACAAGTATACCGTTTACAGTTTACCGTTTACGGGTTGAGGTTCTTCGCTCCGTCGGTGGCAACTTTTTCAGGATAAGAAATCCTTTCATTTCTTGTTACTTTTTTCTTGACAAAAAAGTAACCAATTTTGCGAATGTCGAATGCAGAGCCAAGTTTACTTGAGCTATGCTGAGACAAAGCAAAATCAGTAAAACTAAAAAGTCAAGTGCCATACAATGCTCAGCCGCCGCCGTATGGCGCGGGCCGATGCTGTGAACCACGTGGGGGCAATAACATCGCCATAGATTTTCGCCTGATGAAGATTTAGGATGCGGTTGGTGTAGTTGGAATAGGTTTGTTCCATGGTATAAAAGCTAAGTTGTGGGGGAATAATTATTAATTACTACGATGGTATTGTATGTGTCTCATGAGAAAAACTTTATAAACTATTACCATATTTATCCAGCCATGCCTGAGCTGCATCACAATCGTGACAATGGGAACGAAGCAAGGTCTGAAACTTAACGGTGTGTTTCATAATTACCGTATGACAAAGCTCATGAATTATCACGTAATCTATAACAAATTCAGGAGCTTTTATAACTCGCCAATTGATAGAAATGTTTTTCTCATTGGAGCAATTTCCCCATTTCTTTTTCTGACTTCTGATATATAACTTATTGTATGGCAACAACAATGATTCTGATAGTGTCTCAACTCGTTCATAGATATACTTTTTCGCCACTGATTTCAACCATTTTTCTTGAACGGCCTTGTCAAGCAAATCTCTTTTTGCCTGAATGGTCTTGCTTTCGTGATTGATTATCACTTTGTTCTGGTATTTTGAAGAATAAAAATATGAATATCTGTTTCCAAACATCAGAATCTCATTGCGACGTAGTTGAATTTTTGATTTTTGTTTGAAATACTCCTGCTTTGACGCAATCCACTTTGCTTTTTTCTCAAAAAGACGCTCTATTTCCTCTTCTGTAAAAGAAGTTGGGACATAAAGCTGCACCACACCGTCTTCACAAACTTTAAGACGTGCGTTTTTCACATCTCTTCGAGTTACTATATAGTTTTCAGGCAACATCTTAATTCAAACTAAAATTCTTGACAATTGAATCCATCATCGTTTGATGCAAAACGTCTTTGTCGTATATATCCAAAGCATCAAATTTGTCGTTTGCAGCCAACAACGCCACCTCACCTAAAAGCCTGTTGTACTCTTGATTTACCTCTTGCCATCCGATGTAAATTTTCGACTGAATCTTTACCGCCAACTCATTTGCAAACTCCCTTGCAAGTTTCTCATCGAAATTTGGAAGTTCATTCTTTAAAATCTGATATATCTCAAATGTTCCCTTATTGTCGAATCCCATCTTTTTCGGAATTTCAACTGCTTCATCGACTTCGGTATAAAGTTCGCTGAGTTTATTGATAAGTTTCTCGATCTCAATCGTGTTGGCATTCTTCAAACGGATAAGAGCATCCAAACGGTCCTGAAATTCGATATAGATAGCACTGTTATTCTGATTTGTACGAATCATTGTCTCGATGTCACGAATGATTTTCTCGGCTTTATCAGCTGGCGAAAGCTTTGTCTCCTGAAGTTTTGTTAGATAATCGGAATCGATGGCAATTTCCGGCAAATGACCGCGGAAATTCAACAAAACCGAGCTCTCTTCGAGCAATTTTCTCGTCTGGGCAGCATAAAAATCAACGTCGAAGCTGATACGTCGGAACTCTTCAAGATAAAGCTCATAAATCGTCACTAACCATTGGTATTTATTGCGAAACGGACGCAATCCCGGATTCGGACTAATAGATTCCCAAAGCTGAACCACCCGATGGAAACTATTTTCGAACTGACCTTGGTCAATCTCGCTCAACTTGCGAATAATCGCAATCTCACATTCATAACTGTCTTCAAGCTTGATTTCCGCAAAGGGCTTAAATGCTTTGTCCAATTCTTTTGGAAACACCTCTAGCAAGGCATCCACATCTTCAAACTCGCCAATATCCTCCGGATCGTAATTCAAGGCTTCTTTGTAGTTTTGGAAAACGCCGACATAATCGACAATGCGACCAAACTCCTTTGAGAGCTTGTTCTCACCTTCGCCATAGTCATACGGACGATTAGTACGAGCCACCGCCTGCAAAAGATTATGGTCACGCAGCGGACTGTCCAAATACATGGTCTGCTCGATTGGTGCATCAAAACCAGTGAGCAACATGTTGCAAACAATGAAAATCTTCAAGTTGTTGCCTTTGGCTTTTTCTTCATCGGTAATTCGTTTTTTGAAGTTGTCAATCAGGCGTTTGCGTTCTTTGTCGTCAATATAAAATGGCGAAAAGAGATCGTAACGCTCACTCGTCTCATATTGTCCTGTCGAAAAGATAATGCGCAATTCCGACGGATCGAAATAATTAAGCAACTCGTTGTAATACAACACACAAGCCTCTTTGTCGATTGCTACGACTTGAGCCTTAAAGCCTTGAGGTTCCAATCGTTCACGATAATCTTTGGCAATATCGGCAGCCAAAATCTTAATACGCTCTGGCTTCTTCATCAAAGTCTTCCAAGGCTGCACACGCTGTTCTACCAGCCGCTTCTGGTCTTCTTCAAGGTCGGCTGTAATTTCGGCATAGCCTTGTTTTAGGTTTTCCTTGTCCAAGAACCATTCCGACGGCCCCAATGTATAACGGATGGGCTTTGTAGCACCGTCGTTTATAGAATCGATTACACTATATTTGTCAAGATAATATTCAATCTTGCCATTATCATCTCTCACTCCAAACTCCTGATGTGTCTTAGGAATCGGTGTCCCTGTAAAAGCAAAACGTTTGGCATTCGGCAGCACCACACGAAGCTCCATCTGATAATCGCCATATTCCGTGCGATGAGCTTCATCGATAAGCACCACCACATTGTCACGCTCATCCTTAATTTCCCCTAACTCCCTGAATTTCTGAACGGTAGTGATGAATACTCCGGCAGGTTTGTTTTTAAGGATGTTTTTCAGATCGCCGACACTCAGCACGATACGTGCATTCGGAAACTCGCAATCGAAAAACGTGTCGCCCATCTGGTCTTTCAAATCCTTGCGGTCAACAACGATAAAAATTGTCGGGTCTGACAAAACATCTGTCTTGCGCAGTTTGTAAGCCGTATAAAGCATCGTGAGCGACTTACCCGAGCCTTGAGTATGCCATATCACGCCTTGTGCCTTGTCGGAATTCACAACACGGTCAACAATCTTGTTGGCGGCACGCAGCTGCTGATAACGCGCCACTTTCTTGATAATCTTGCCGTTGTCGCGCTCGAATACAATAAAATGCTGCAATATGTCGAGCACTCGCTCTGGCTGCAGCAATCCGATGATTCCGAACTTCATCTGTTCAAGCAGCTGACCATTTGGCAAACGCTCAACGTCGAAATGCATCAGACCATCTTTTTCGTCTTTATAGGTACGGCACAGTTCGTTTTCGGAATGCAAGAGCGGATTGTCGAACTTATCAGCGATGACCGAATCCTTCCATTCGCTGAAATAAGATGCCGACGCCCCAGGTATGCCGTATTTGCTCAGTCTGCCGTTGCATGCCACGCCAAACAGATGGCACATAAACAGTTTCTCGCTGCGGCGGTCGTATGTCTGAAACTGACGCACGCCCTCGAGCCAGTTGGTGCCACGTCTTGCACACTGCTTCGCCTCAATAGGCACCAGCGGGATGCCATTGACCAGAAGACAGATATCCGCCCTCACCTGCTGCACAGCATATTGGTTTGTCACGACAAGGCTGTTTTGCCAGATGTCGTTTAAGTCGATGAAGCGGACTGTGCGGTCCTTGCGGTCGATAGTGACGGTTACGCCATCTACAAGCTGGCTGAGAAACTTCTCATTGCCATCAATCGGTATTGGGTTACGCAGGTTGTTAAGCAAGGTGTCAACCGCCATCTTAGCTGCCGACTTGCTTATGCCATTCAGCTTCATCACCTGTTCCACCAATATCGGCTCCACCACCGCATTCATCTGCAGTCGGCTATATGGTTTCAAATCCTCCGCCGAACGGTATGTCCAACCCAACTGGGTCAGCCATTCGGTGACTTTGGATTCAACAGATTTGGATTCGGAGAGTTTAGACATAGTATTAGAAATTATATGTGATACTGATACAGTTTAATGGTACTCAAACTATCTGTGACTAAAACAGGATTACAACACATACCATGCATTCCAATCAATGTGTCAACATTAGGATGATGGTATCTATTCTTCTCTCCTACAGATATAAAGCCCCGACTAGCATATTCATACATCTGAGGATCAAAGTTGTTTCTTGAGCCATGATGTGGTACTTGTATTGAACTTATAGTTTTCCAATATGGGGCATAAAAATATTTTAAATTTTTAAATTGGTTTTTTGTGTCAAAATCTCCAGTATAAAGACAATTAGGGCTACAAAGTCTTCTATATTTTCCACAATGATGATATATCATTTTATCATAACAACAATCACAATAATCAGAATATAAATGAGGGCTTGCCATACCTGAAAACAATGTCATGGAATAGGCATTATGGTTTTTCTCAAAATAATCATCATAGATTTGTTTACATTTCTTTAATCCTTCTTTATGAACTATATCTATGAGATCCTCAAATCCAAAATCATAATTTATTTTTAACTTCCCTTTGAAGAAATTATAAAACCCCTTATCATAATTACTATTAATTGGGGGATTATACGGTATGAACAACCATTCTTTCCCTAAATGTATCTTGACACCAGATTTGATAGATGTCATTTTAATCATTTTCAATAAATCAATGTCATAATCCCCAACTATTTCTTCACCGATCCGATCATCTCCATTTGAATGAGACACTCTTATGATCTTTGTTTCACTTTCGGTATAATAATCCTCTGATGACAACAATTTATTAATAAAAGAATTTATACCAGACACACCTGTTGGATTCTTCAAAGCATTATACAAAAGAAACTCCAAGTGTTCGTCTTTAGTTAATTGAGGAAGAATCAAGCATTTAACATTATTATGTGTTAAAAGGTATTCAAGTCCATTTATATGATCATCGTGCATGTGAGAAATAAATACAGCATCAATTGTTCTTTGTGTGTAATAATTATCCAAATATTCTCGCATTGATGTATTATTATTCCCACCACAATCATATATTACATTAATTTCATTAGAGCCATCAACTAATCTCTCTGAATAAAACCCGCCCTGTCCCACTGGATGAATAATTCGTGTCAGTTCCATAGCCGTGTTATTATAGTTTGTCATTATAATGTTCCCAAAGTCTACCATTATTATAAAAACTGCAAGGTTATAAATATTGCACTAGTATTCTAATCATTCTTTGTTTTACGATCAGACATGTTTCTACTATCAGAAAGCTGTTTTATAAAATCACTTTTATTCTTCACTTGTTTAAGCTGTATTTTTAAATCTGTTATCAAATTTAAGTAATCTTGATCCATTTCTTTTGATTTTGATCGCATATAATAATACAAAATCAATTTAATTACGCCCAAATCCTTAACATATTTGTATTTATTATTTTTAAGAAATTTTTTCATTAAATCAAAACTATCCTTGCCTTTTAAATCTGCATAAGTAAAGATGTCCAAAAACTTTTCATATTCCGATATATTCAGATTTAATGCATGAGTGTCGATTTTTGCTTTCACAACAAGTTTTGTTTTTTCACTACCAATCCAATCAGAAATGACAACTTGTTGTAAAAGAGGTAATATCCTTATAAAAACATTAAAATCAATATTTTTGGGAAAACCATTGGGTGTTCTATTATTCTTTAGATAATAATAAACCAATGCAGCCCTAGTATATAACAATAAAGATATAGAACTGGTCATAATATTCTGTAAAGCATTTGATCTTAATGATTGATCATCAATATCTTCAAGATTTCTAAATATAAGAGCTGCAAACTTTAATGTTTTATCCAACGGACAGTCTTTAGTTTTTTCCCTTTTCTCTATTGAGCGTTTGATTGGAATATTTTTTAGTTCTTCATCATATATCTTTTCCAATTCCTTCTCCGTTGGTTTCTTTTTGATTGCTTCCATACTCAAACTTTCAGAAAGAGACTTTCTTGTATTTAGAAAAATATCTAATTTCTCAAAATTTTGTATAACATCTTGATTATAATCCACAAACACCGATGAAAGAATTTGTTGGCTTAACTGCATCAATTTCACATCATCAGTTTGTAATCCTGAATAATAAACTATCTCATCAAAATAATTTAAACACGAATCAGATGTAAATACTTCTATACGGAACTGTTCATCAAATGTTATTAATAATGCCAAAAAATATCTGTACAAGAAATCAAACTTGAATTTTATATACTCTTCATCATTAAAAGACAATATACCCCTTCTCACCAAGTCATCAACAATAGCTTGGGGTTTCAGGTCACTTCTACCTTTTAAATAAGATGAAATAAAATTCAACAAATCAGAATATTTAAGTCTATAACTAAAATTCTCATCTCCATTAGTTTCCATTTCTTTAGCAATATATGCCAATAATCGAATTTTGTTTTGATAATTAAATTTGTTTTGGTATACATTTTCAAAATGAGCCTTCTCCAATAGATTTTCAACGACTTGTTGAACTAATATGGAGTTATTAATTGGGCTCTTTTCTTGTTTATCAATAATCCATAAAAACAGTGTAACTGCCAATGGTGTACGAGGTAATGACAGTGCTTCAAAGTTCTTAATCAAATTATTGATTCTTTTTTTGTATTCATCAGTTTGTTCTGGAAACCATTTTTTGATTAAGCTTTTTATCTGTTGAGCTTTAAAATTTTGAATATAAACAACATTAAAATTAAAAACATCATTATAATCCAAGAAATCTGTTGGCAACATATTCTCAAGGATTTGTTCTTTAGCTGCAATTATTCTATTATTAGGGTTTTGTCGAACAAATTCTATTACTTTATCCAATTTAGCCTTATCATCAAATGCTATGTCATCTATTAATAAAACAATTTTATTTTGAGAGAACAAATCACGACATTCTTCCGATGAAATTGAAAGATAATCTCTTACAATTTGAGATATCCTTCTATTACCCAATTCATTAAAAGACATGTATACAGGAATAAAATCATCGTTTTTATATGCCTTCGTAAACTCGACCATCAGTTTATTTAACAAAGTTGTTTTGCCTGACTCTTTTAAACCATATATTAAATAATTCTCAGTACTATTAATAAAGTCCTCCATATGATAATATATAATATCATCAGGATTACTATGGGTCTCTGGGATATTACTTATGATAGGCTCGACGAATAAATCCTCTATTTTACATGGAATATTGGGGTCTAATCCATATGTAAAAAGATGCTCGTCAACATTATCAAATCTCACATTCTCTAATGTGTTCAATGATTTATCGACAATGCCGGTTTTTAGAATCTGGTTTTCATCAGGATATGAAATGCTAATACAACCACTATCTGAACCAATATCAGTATTCGAAACAAATTTCTCATGATCCGATAAATACTTTCTATACTTAATCGTTGTTTGTCCACCTTTATTGAAATTTATAATAGAATATCCATTAGTATACTTTGCGTCTGAAAAATCTGCAACCGAAGCATTGCTTTGAGATTTTAACAATGTACCATGAAAGTTTCTAGTAAAATCAATATCAAGTTGGTGTTTATGTCCAATTAACAAAACATCAAAATGTTTATAAAGAATAGGTTTTATTTTATCTCGATCTTCTTTTATTATATCCTCAAATGGATGATGCATCACAGCAATTTTAATATCCGTACCCTTTAAGAATGATACAGCTGATTCAATCTGTTTTTCACCAATTATTAAACTTCCATCTTCATTTTCTTTTGATGAACGCCAAGAAGAGTTTAGACAAGCAACTCCAACATTATTTTTGGTTATGAAACATGAATCGAAATTGCTTAATTGTTTTATCAATTGTGATTCTTGATAAAATGCTTCCTCAAATGTTTTAAAATCTTCCAATCTGTCCAGATATTTACTACTCTCTCTGTTTTTTACAATAAAGTCATTGATACCATCGATAGTTGAAACAATTGACGTAGTTCCATTTTCAATTATTGTATCAACTTTCCCTCTATTAACATCATGGTTTCCGGGCACAAAGAAAAACTGATCATTAGTAACAGACAATCCATCACATAATTTGTCAACAAAAACTATCTTAAAATATTCGAAAGCAGCTTCTGTATTGGAAAAATTATATCCTCCTTTATCAATTAAATCTCCAGATATAACAAAAATACAGTTTTTAGTATCGACATTTTGTTCCTTTAAATCAGCGATCAAAGCATCTACTAATTGTTCCTTTTTTAATGATATTGGATTTGAATCCAAATGAAAATCTGAAATATGAATGATCTGTACCATATTATTGTTTTTTATTATTTTATTCTAACTACTCCTGTTAATAAATTCTGCATCAAAGACTTCTTCAGCCTTTCAAGGATGATGATTTTATTTTGTTTTTTTCTTTGCGATTTAGCAACACTCGCAAACTTGTTAAAAATTCTTTTCTGTTCCTCAATATCTGACGGCAAGAGGAATCTGAAAGAGCAGTATTCACGAGAATTGATATTTGGCTTCGCACCAACTCGTTTCATGGCGATTTTAAATGCTTCAAAGAATTCTGATTTTGCAATCAAATCAAAGTATTCTGGTAGCACCTTGGTTTTATCAAAAGTAAACTTGATTAAATAGCCAGCATAAACGGCTGGCCCCATTTCTTTCTTGTATAACAGAGATTTACCCACTGTATCGCCAGTTCTTGCAAAAAGGAAATCGTCTTCTTCCAACATATACTTTGTCGTATTATCGCCATCCATGCTTGCTTTCCCGTCATCCAAAAGCTGACCAAAATCGTCAATATCTGTAATTCTTATAAAACGAGGTTTTGTCTCATCGAAAGCAATTGCTGACGCATTCGCACCATAATCTCCAGAATTCAAACAGACATCTTTCAACTTTTTTACCTTCCACCCTATCGGCACCTTCCCGAACTTCTCATCCACATAAAACTCATCCTCTTTTCGCAGGGTGCCGTCGGGTTTCATACGGCCGGAGAGTAGGTTCTGCATCAGGCTCTTTTTCAGGCGCTCGGCGGCGGCTATGCTGCCCTGCACCGCCGCTATCGCCTCGTCAACCTTCGAGAGAATGGCGGCTATGGCGGTTTGCTCATCAGGAGAAGGTTTGGGAAGTGCCACCTTTATATATTGCTTCCAATCCAAATTCCTAATTCCCGTTGTCTGCGATTGCATTCCTGCCGTAATGCCCATTTCGTACATCTGTTGAAGACAATAATAAACGAACTTGGCGTTTACTTCATCATTCAAACTTATTCTTTGGATAAAATTGGCGAAAGCGTAATCGGTTTTCGCCATCTCATCTGTAATAAACCCAACTCGCCCAACAGGTTGTGTCTCACTACCACCGCTTCGTTCTATCAAAATATCAGAAGCATGCAACTTCTTTTCCTCAAACTTCCGCTTTGA
>JAEEGL014441366.1_pt1 | contig 13540 bp, 9 predicted proteins | sample 9134231 | NCBI WGS metagenome assembly JAEEGL01 (sample SAMN16246548, study PRJNA631951) | gut metagenome | biome: gut microbiome; feature: rumen; material: fiber-attached | host: Bos | place: Iran: Karaj | collected 2018-10
AACTCTGATTTCAGTCATCCTCCTTCTGGCGGTGGCGGCATTCTGCTACTTCAAATTCTGGTGGGTCTTCAGCGACGGCACCAAGACAGGCGAGCTCAACTCGCTCACCTATACCGGCTATATCTTCAAGACCTATGAGGGCGAGATGATCCTCACCGGATACGGCACCAAGGCCGGCGGCAGCTCCGTCCAGTCCAAGAATTTCAAGTTCTCGGCCCGCAAGTCGGTGGCCGAAGAACTTCAGAAACTTACCGGACAGCGCATCACCGTCCACTACAAGGAGTATATGGGGGCCCTCCCCTGGCGCGGCTACGAGAAGAGCATCGTCGACAAGGTGGTCTCCTCCGAACCCATCGACGCCACCGAAGCCCACAAGGGCGACGAGACAATATTTCTGTAAGCTTCCGTGAATATCCTTTTGTCCCGGATGACTGAAAAGGCCGACCCGTCGCAGGTAGCGGGTCTGGCGCGGTTTTTCAAAACCGGCCCGGGACAGTATGGCGAGGGCGACAAGTTCCTGGGAATCAAAGTCCCCGTGACCAGAGCCGTAGTCAGGGAGTGCTGGCGGCAGGTGAGTTTCGACGACCTGGAAGAGTGCATTGCCAGCGAGTACCACGAGGTAAGGCTGGCGGCGTTGCTGACTCTGGCGGAAATCTTCAGGCACACCGGAAAGAAGTCACTGTCCAAGACCGTAATGCCCGACCGCAGGGCGTGCGTCGACTTCTATCTGGCCCATACCGACCGTATAAACAACTGGGACCTCGTGGACCTTTCGTGCTATCCAATCCTCGGCGAATGGCTGCTGGACAAAGACCGTTCGATTCTTTACGATATGGCCCGCGGCCAGCGCACCGGAGCCCCCGGCGGAAAGAGTGTCCTCTGGGAACAGCGCATTGCCATCGTCAGCACGATGGCTTTCATCCGCCACGGTGATCTTGACGACACCTTCGTCATCTCCGACCTGCTCCTGAAGCATCCCCACGACCTCATCCACAAAGCGGTCGGATGGCTGCTCAGGGAAGCGGGTAAGAAGGACAAAGCGGCTCTGGAGGCCTATCTGCTGCCGCGGTACCTCAATATGCCCCGCACAATGCTCCGTTATGCCATAGAGAAGTTCCCGGAGGCGCGAAGGCAGGAATACCTTAAAGGCAATGTCCACTGAGAAACATCCTTTCGAACCATTCCTTCCACAGAGGGCGCGCATCCTATTTCTGGGGAGTTTTCCGCCCCCTGCGGCACGCTGGTCGATGCCATTCTATTACCCCAACTGGATCAACGATTTCTGGCGGATAATGGGGCTGATCCATTATGGAGACAGGGAACGTTTCTGCATCCAGGGTGAGAAGCGTTTTGACGAATCGGCAATCCGTGAGTTCTGCTCACGGGAAGGGCTGGCCTTCTACGACACCGCCTGCGAGGTCCGCCGCCTCCGCGGCAATGCCTCCGACGCATTTCTGGAAGTGATAACTCCTACCGACATTCCAGCACTGTTGGATCGGATTCCGGAATGCAAGTATCTGGTAACCACCGGGCAGAAAGCCACCGAAGTCATAGCCCAGACCTTTGGCTGCGCCATACCTCCCATTGGAAGCTCTACAGATCTGACCATAGCCGGACATCCAATCCGTTTCTGGCGGATGCCTTCGACCTCAAGGGCCTACCCTTTACATCTTGATCAGAAATCAGATTATTATCGCAGGTTGTTTTAAAAACAGGAATCAAAAAGGCGGCAGGGATCTCTTCCTGCCGCCTTTTGCGTTGTAATCTACAGTCAATCACTACGGGGTAACGGTACCGAGGACGAGTTCCTTCTCGTAGAAGAAGTCGGCCATATCGGTAATCTTGATCTTGGTGGAATTGTCACCGGACTTGTTGGTAAAGAACTTGAGATCGAACTCATACTTGTTCTTGTACTTGTGGGTCGCGGAGTCAAGCCAGCAGTAATCGGAGTAGTTGATCGTATAGATGTAGTAGAAGGTATTCCTGGAGGAGTCGTAGATCGACGGACCGGTCTGGCAGGGCAGGTCGGGGCTGGTTGCGGAAAGGGTATTCTTCTCAGCCTCGATACGCAGCTGGATCGGGAAGATCGACGATCCGAGACCTTCGGGCAGGCAGATCCTGACATCCACTTCATTACCCATTCCAGAAACCGTAGGAGTATTGGTGATAGCGGTCTCGTTAGTGCCATGAACCAGTGAAGGCTTCTCCATCAAATTGACGGTAATTTCGCGATAGATATATTTTTCAGTATTGGAAGATATGTCATCGCCTTTGCGGCCACTAACGCGGATGATACTCTTCTTGACAGTAGTACCAGCCTGTCCGAGAGTAACGGAGATACTGCCGGTACCCGGGAGAGTGAAAGCGGTAACCGCGGGATCATATCCCAGGACGGGGAACAGTTCCACCTTGATATCGCAAACTCCAGCTGCAGAAGCGTAATAAATCTCGGGGTTGCTCTCGTCGGGAATGAACCAAAACTGAGCGGCCTCTGTCTCGGACTTCATCAAAGTAGTGGTAACTCCGCTCTCGATGAAGGTGAAGTCCATCACATCTACATGAATCTTTGAAGTACCGTTGGAAATCTCGTTGAGAGAAGCAGTTTCAAGCGAAGCGGAGATATTGCCGAAATAGGAACCATTGAAAGCTTCTTGGGCCGTAGCTGCACCAGCAGCGGCAAGTTCCTTCAGTTTTACGATATACTGAACATCACGGAACAGAGGCATATACTCGCCGTGGTCGTCGAGAAGCTCGAACTTGTACCAGTAGGAACCTGCGACACCGCTTCCGTCAGGATTTGCAGCGGCGCTGAACTCGACCTCCACAAGGATTGCGGTCTGCTTTGCAGTCTCCGAAGGGAGAGGACGCTCGTACATATACTGAGCGGCGCCGCGGGCTGCATACTTGTCGGCATTCTCAGCGAGATCGGGATCGCCAGGGAAGGTCTCGATAATCTTAGCCTGCGGCGGCATATAGCCTTTATAGGAATCGGCAACCAGCTTATCGTAAAGCTTGGGATCTGCGGTAGGAGCCACATAATCCTGAATCTCGAGGAATCCCTGAGGGAAACGCGAGGACCAACCATCACTCTGCCAGTTCTGGTTGTAAGGAGCTACATAACCCATATCGGGAACGTTGATGAGGGCCCAGCGGGTCACGGTGAAGTCGCCGTTGTTCACATCAGTGACGACGATCTTTGCGAAGTTCCTCACAAGATGGATGTCGGCGAAAGCCGCAACCAGATCGGAAGTCGGGGTAAAGTTGGGATAACCGCTGCCGTGGATGCCGTTGGGGAGTTCGATCTGCTGCCAGTAGGAGCACTCGTCCTCGGTCCCCTTGGTGTTGACCATAAGCTCCATCACATTGTCCATATAATCGGAGGTGACGGGATTGGCCGCTGCCGGGGGATTGACTATGACGTGTACAGTACGCTGGTCGTCGGTAAGAGGGAGCATAGCCTTGAAGCTGCCGCCGGTAATGTAGTCGTTGGCATCGGTAGTGAAATCGCCCACCTTGGTGGTAGGAATCCAGTTCTGGACATATCCGTCACCGGAACCGAAGAGGCAAAGATAGACATCGAAGCCCTCGGATGCGAGAGCGCCTTCGCCCATCGTGCCGCGAGTGGCGGGAGCCACGGGCTCGGGGAACTGCACGTTGAAGGTAACCTCCACTGAATCGGAAGGAGTGGTCTCAATCCGGCATGCCTCCTGGCAGGATGCGAGACCGATCAGAAGCGCAAATGCTGCGAAATACTTGAATATAGTCTTCATTTCTTTATCTCCTATCGATTAATGTTCGTGCATATTGGGGTGATAGTAATTAGCCCAGTGAGCCTTCCAGTTGGGCTGGCCGGAAACAGGGTCGGTAGCCTTTTCCCATTCGGTCATAGTTGACTCGGCGGGAGTATGGCTTGCGGTAGGATCGTCACCCCAGTACCAGAGGTCATAGACGAAACGGTTGTAGCAGTTGGTAGCCTGTACGGAGATAGGAGGATCAAGCCTGTAGGCATCTCCGGTCCTGACATAGATGGCACGGCCGTTTGCGCACTGGTAATAAGTACCTGCGAAGAGCCAGGGAATGACACCCTCCTTCTGCCTTGCCACGATAAATGCAATCTCAGCCTCGGTAGGGAGCCTCCAGCGTCCTGCGGGATATCCGTTCTCCTGATAGGTCATAGCTCTTCTGAGTGAATTCGTATTCGAAATAGAGCCATACATCACATTCATAGGAGAAGAAACCAGGAAACGGGGAGCGATAACCTCGTTGGCGTTAACGCCCTGATCGGCGATCAGAATCTTCATAGGCTCCTCCCAGGTTCCGAAAGTGCTGTTGCTGGAAATGGTAGGAACATCAGTTTCAGGATCGCGGTGAGCCCTGTCGCTTGCCAGATAATAAGGCAGTTTTACCTCATCTTCGGTAAGGTACTGCGAAACGGGAACACGGGGATCGCCGATCCTGTAATTCCTTGTATGAACGGTACCGGTACCGCCGTTGTATGTCGTAGAGTTCCTGTATTCTACTTTGAAGGTCTTGTTATCGTCGTTGAATGCGGAAACGGTGATCTCGAAAGAGCACAAGTCCTTGGCAGCGGTGCTGACGTCGCCGTTAACGGATCCCAGGAAGCCCTGATAGTTGGCGCTTATACTGCTGGCTGAAGAGCTGCTGCTTCCAAGATCGATATACTTGCTCGAAGCGGTGGAAGTCGACCAGCTGTTAGCGCTGGCATTGCTTTCAGGGGATGCATAGCTGTAAGCGTGATACAGTTTATCATTATCCGGATCAGGAGTATGGGTCGGAGTGAACGGGTCGCTGCCGATAAGATTGCCGTTGGCGTCCCTGACATCCTTCGTCGCGCGACCGAACCAGCCGTTCACGAAAGCGTTCTTGGCCTTGATCCTCTTTATCTCGATTGCAGGATGCTGGGTAATCTTGATCTGCACGCGGTTGGAGGGATTGACAATCTGCTGGAGAACGAGATAGACGGTGCGGACGGTATAAACCGATGCAAGGGAGTGCTCGAAGACGAGGGTCTTGCCGCCCACGACTTCGAGGGAATACTCGTTCAGGTCGCGTCCAGCCAGAGGAATCGTCGAGCCGTTATAGGTCGTGGGAAGGGTAACGGAATTAATCTTGTCAGACTCCTCGAAAGTGAAATCGTAATCTTTGGCACCTGCACCGTAATAGCTGTAACTAACCATCGTGAAGAAAGCCTCGACAGCGTCGGAGGATGAGAAAGGAATCTCAAGATCTCCCTTGCTGTACAGGACGAACTCAGTCTGGGGCACATCGAAGAACTTGGCGGTAGTAGGCACCGGGCTGCCCTCGAAGGGGCACTCGGACCACTGGGCCACGGTGTAGGTGGCGGTAACCTCGGCGTACTCGTTGTCGGTATCGAGAACGGTGAGCGAGACAACCGCATTATAATAGGTATTGCGGTCGATGGTCCAGGTGGTGCTGCCGCTTTCAGGCTTGGGAACGTTCACCTTGTAGTAGAAGTTCGAAGAACCGCGGACGTTGCTGACCCAGGGAAGCTGGACCTTGAAGTAGGGCTCGCCGTTGTCACCGGACTTCCAGGTCTGGGGATAGGTGTAAACCGGAGCGGTCATATACTGATGATCCGTAGCGCCGGAAGCGGTCTGGTCATAGATCGCATAGCGGGTCGGATAGGTCAGATACTGATAGTCCTCGATGCGAGAAGCGTCAATGGTGTCACGTTTTACGGGAGCGCCGCTGACAGTCGCCTTGTTGTTGAGGGCATTGACATAGTAGGCGCGCAAGTCATTCCACGAAGGAGTCCATGTCTCACCCGTCATCGTTCCGGTAACGGAAGCGGGAACGTTGATGGTCAGGGTCAGCTTGGCCTCGAGGCGGGTAAGCGCGATATCGACTGTGCCCTCCTCCTCGAATACGGTAGGAGTAAGCTCGGTGGTATAGGAACCGTCCGCCTTCTTGTAGGAGTCCATAACAACGCTGCTGCGGAACTCCACTGCGCCGGTCTCTTCCATCTCGTGGGTAATATCATTCTCTGCCAAAACCTTCTTTGTAACGATGCTGTCGTTGACGGGAAGGGCGAGAAGCTGCTCGAGAGTCCAGTCGGCGGTATGGTCGATCTCGCCGCTATAGTTGGCAAGGACATAAAGATACGAAGTTATACTGCGGAGAGCGGCGTAGGTCTGGGTAACGCCGGTCTCGAGAGTAGCCGTAGATCCGGTAACACGAGCGTGCATTCCGGCAACCGGCTGGGTACCTGCTGCATCCTTGAAGAAGAAGAAATCGAAATGGTCGATAACATCCTCGAATGCAGCCTCACCTGCACGGGTCTCGGGAGAGTCACTGTGGACGGAGAGGGTCAATCCTGCGGATAATCCGGGATTCTGATCAATTTTGCACCCCGACACAAAGAGGACGGCAGCGCAGATTACTGCAGAAAGGGTTATAATTCTTTTCATAATCTTCATCCTTTATTAGTGGAGGGGGTCATCAATACGGAAATAGTGGAATCCACGGGTGTCGTAGAGCTGCGTCTCGGAATCGATGTTGAAAGAGACTCCGTTAGCGTTGCCGACGGTGGTAGTAAACCAAATCTGGTCACCGGCAACAGCAGTACTCTTTGCCGAAACCTCGAAGGTAATCTTGGTCTTGGACGTTGTGCGGGGATCTTTGATGTTGCCAGCAGGCAGACAATCAACGAAGTGGACATTGAATTTGTCGACATCACCCTTGGTTTCAACCACATAGACACCGCCTACAGGCGAGAAGATGTCGAAGGTAACGGTAGCGGTCTTTGAGCCGAGCACCCAGGTCTGACGAAGAGCCTTGCCTTCAGGAGTATTGTGTATCTGATAGACATTGTCAACGCCTGTAACGACAAACTGGCTCGCCTGGGGAAGATCGACGGAACTGTCGGTGCTGTTCTGGGTGGTCCAGTCGTTGACTGCCAGATTGATGGTGATGGTCTTGTACATCACGTTGGAGAACTTCTTGCCGTGAGCGCGCTCGCAAGTCCAGGAGAAGTCGGGAACGTTGGTGGAAAGGGTTGTGTTGCCGCTGCGCACCAACACTCTGAGGCTTTCATAGGTTCCCGTAGGAACAGGAAGGTTGATGACTGTCGTGTTGGTAGGATCAATGAGGAACTTAACCTGGTGGGAAGCCGTTGCGCTGGTGGCCTCCGTCACAATATACATATCATCTCCATCAATGGTCACGGGGAACGATCCGTTGATCTTCTTACCGAGGTCAATCAAGACGTTGTCCGCGTTGGCCGGAACGTTCATAAGAGCGATGCGGAGCAGGCCGCCGAGATGCTTGAAGTTGAGGTCTGCACCCTCGGCGTTGACTGCCGCCATAGCGAGCGGAGAGTAATCCGCGCCCCTGTTGGTAAAGTCGTACTCCGTAGGAAGAGTCACCTTCAGCGAGCCGGAAGCGGCGTTGGCATTGTCCGCGATATTGGCGGGATAGACCGCATAGTTGTCGCGGAGACCGGAAAGCCTTACGGTGAACTGGTTGCCGCTCTCATAAGAATAAGAGGTATAGTATGAACTGCCGGACCATACTGCTATACGGTCGCCTGCAGTCCAGGAGAAGCTCAAATCATCGGCGATGGCAGCTCTGGTGTTGTCACCTTCGGCGCTGGCACTGATGACTACGTCACGCACCTGGGAGGTCTTGTTCTCGAGATCACATCCGGAAAGACAGATCACTGCAAAGAGAGCAAGTCCTTTGAGAAAACTGGAAGTAATTTGCTGTTTCATAGTAATTTGTCTTTAAATGTTAATCCCATGCCTTAAGATTCTCGCCGGTGACACTGACAGCTGTCTCGTTCATCTCGAGCATCGGTTTTACGGTACAGCCATAATTTGTCATACCGCTATGCATCGGGAAAATGGTATTGCTGGAAGAATTATTCATATACGAAATGCAGAGTTCTACAGCGCCGTAATGCTGAGCCGTCTCAAGGACCGATGTCCAGAAATAACCGGCAGCGTTTGTAGCCGACTGTCCTACCTTACCGGAATTGCTTCTGCTGCCCGCTGCAGGCACGAACACTGTGTATGTCGTGGAATTGTGCGTCGCATTGTTCGTGAAATACATTCCTGCAGGGCGCGCCTCGGTTGAGGATTCGGATCGAACCACACCATTAACCTTATCGGCATTGCCAGACATTCCATAAGTAAATGCATCAATGGTGAAACCGGAGAATGCCCTTCCGATAGGTATGGAGAAGCCTGCGGGGCAGGGGTCATATATGGTCTTTTTAACCGCCCTCTGCATCACAGCGGATTCCCTGTTCTCAGAATAAGTATAAGAAGAAGTCTTATCCACGAGACCAGCTGCTTCAGTGGGAGAATTTGCGGCATTCCATAAATCTGCGTGACCATAACCGGGCCAGGTAGAATACTTATCGTTGAAAATATATGGCTTTTCAATCCAGTAAGCAATGTCAACGCCAATATCTTCGTGAGAGAGGCCCCTGACTGACTCAAGAGGATCAGTGATAACATAACCGGCAGGACTATGGCAAGCCCTGTTGGTGGCAGCTGTGTTGGTATTGCCGTTGGAAGGGAGGAACGGGTCCTTCCTACCCCACTGGTAATAGGTACCTGCGGAGTACTGTCCTTTGTAGACATCACCCTTCTCGTATTTGACGATGAATTCCTTGGTCAGTCCGTTGGGGTTATCCTGGACAATCCTGACACGGGTTTCACCTTCAGCGTGGGAGGTGAACTTCAAAGGAGGGGTCCAGCCGAGAGCGCAGTTGAGAACCTGGATGGTGGCCAGGTAGTCAGTCGAAGGATCATCTTTAGTTCTGTAAACCAGATTGTCGATCTCGAACCAGTCGGAGGCGACTGAAGGAGCGATCCAGATATGCCAACTCCAGAGAATCCTCTTGTCCTGATCGCGCAGGGCGATGACGATATTGCCGGGAAGGATATAGCTGGGGTTGAGATAGAACTGGATATAGTCGCAGCTGAGGCCGGCGCCAGAAGGAGCGCTTACGACGGTAAGGGGTGCATCGTCACGGATGACGCCCTTGCCGTTCAACTGGTCCTCCCAGACAACAACAGCGTCGCAGGCAGAAGCGCTTATTCCAAGATCGGTCAGGATATAAGGGCTTGTGATGACGTGGCCGTCAACATTGTAATACTTATTATAAGCGGTAGCGTTGACGCCGGAAGCGTTGCCGCGGGTCTGGTCGATAGCGTTTCCATAGACCAGAGGAATGCAGTAGTAACCGGGAGCGTTGACGATATAGCAGTTTGCGGTATGCGAGCCGGCCTTGGTTATGCTGGAAACAGGGTTGTAACCGTTCACATACTGATTACCATATATATCATATAAGGAGAGGTCGCGGGGAGCGGATTCGGAGCCGACAGGCGTTGCAGCGAGAAGAGAAGCCATCGCGCCGTTGTTGCCGACCTCCTCTACGTCGATCTGTTCAGAGTCGGGAGTAATCTTGACGGCGACGGTCTCACCTGTAGTACCCGTGCTGCCCTCACCCTGATCAGTGGAAAGGCCGAGCCAAGCCAGCCAGTCGGGATTGGTGATATCAACCCAGGTAGTGCCGTCAGCTGCGAGGGACTGAGCCTTCCAGGAGACTTTCTCCTTGAGTCCGGAACTCAGGACACGGTGGCTGATAACCTTGAAATTCTTGGTTGCGCCGGCGGAAGAAAGGTCCGCACCGGTAAATACGAGGCCGGTCTCGGGAACGTCGAGGGTCAGGACGTAGTTGATGGTTCCGGGGAGGGAAAGGTTGATGTCGGTCTTGGTGCAAGCACCGAAGGTAAGCCATTCGCCGTCGCCGTCCTTCAACTCGAGAGACTTGGTACCTGCGGAAGTTTCGAAGCTGATCGCGAGCCTGTTGTAAGACTGGGGACGCGCGAAGACTACGAAAGTCGCGGGACTGCCCTTGGTAACCTTGAGGCCATCAGTGCCGTTGAACCGGACATTCACAGTCTCGAGAGTATCGGGCTGACCGGTGGCAGGTCCTGCAAAGCTGAAAGAGGCAGAGCTCCTGTCGGGATCTGAATTCGCAACAAGAAACAGCTTGAATTCACCTGCAGGGCCCGAGTTGGCAAGGCTGGTATCAGTATTGATAAGGGAGAAGTTGTAAAGAGTCATCTCATCGTCGAAACCGCTGTCCACGGTAAACTGGAAAGCGGTGAACAGAGGCCTGTAGTGGAGTTCCACCTTGGAATCGTATGCGGTTTCGACCGCTGCGAACATATAGGCGTAGTTCATATCCGGCTTGAGGGTGACGCCGTCGTCCTGAAGAGTGTAGCTCTGATTTGCAGGCATCGTGACCTTCAGATAGCACTCGTCAGTATTGATCTCCTGATAATGAATGGCCGCATTGACGTCGGGTGAAGGATAGAGGCTGTAGAACCTGTGGGTTCCGGTTCCCCATACGAGGCCGTTGCCGTCGTTTGCGCTATCGCTGCTGCCTACATTGGCGATCTTAGCCGAGCTCTTGTGATTGCTGGAAGCCTCGACACTGACGACCTTGTAGTCGGCATAGTTGAGACTCTCGTCATTACGGGCATAAGCCTTGTCGCTCCAGATGCGGATCTTGTCGCCGACAACCCAGTTGATACGCTCCTTGGTGACGCCGCCATCGGTGAAGCGCTGGCCGGAATACTCCGTCCTGGTGAGTTTCGTGTTCTCGGCGGAAGCCTTGAAGTTAACAGTTTTACCCTGCTTGTCGAGATGTTCGACATCGGTGTGGCAACCCTGAAGAAGGGCGATCGAGGCTACCAGGATGGCCATTGCCATAAAAGAAGAAGTGATCTTTCTCATCTTAATGTCCTCCTGTTTAGTCTTCATCCCAGTTGTGATTGAAACCGGTCTGGGTGAAGTCGTTCTCCACCACGGTCTGACCCATAGCATCAATCTGGGTGATGTCGTCCACAATGGACGCCTGCAAAAACGATTTCTCCGGGCTCAGATAGATAACCCGGCTGAAATCAGGTGTTGAGTAGTTGCGCTTTCTGCTCATTTTTATGTTTGTGTTCTTAAGATTTTGCGTAAAAAGCGGGCAAAGTTATGTAAAAAATATTGAGCGGACAAAACTATTTATCAACAACAACCGCTACGATTTGAAAGCAAATAGGCTGATAATAAAGCTATTGAATAAAAGACAGAGGCAATATCGGCAGCAGGGGGCGCTGAGCGCCTTTTTACAAAATAAAAGGAGGAAATCCACACTTATTTGAATAATGTGTAAGAAAAATCAGCGAATAAGAACGACTTAATCTCTGTGGATGCAGAAAAGCGCCACTCAGGACGCTCAGCAGAACAGGACGTCCCGGTCCTGCTGGAGCCGCGGGGGATCTAAGGGGCGGAACCCCCGCGGTGTTTACTGGGGCGCCGCCCCAAACCCCGCCGCTTCGGCCGTCTATCACACAATCTCTCCCGCTCGGCCTTCGCTAGCGCCTGAAGGCGCTTATGCACAAAAAAAGGCCCGCTCGAACGCGGGCCTTTTTTTTGTGCATCCTCAGGGACTCGAACCCTGGACACCCTGATTAAGAGTCAGGTGCTCTACCAGCTGAGCTAAGGATGCTTCCGTTTTGGGACTGCAAATGTAGACAATAATTTCAAGGCTGCAAACATTTTTTCAATTTTTTGATACGATATCCGTTTAATCACTATATTTGTAACACTAATGTTTTTGTTACAAAACCTAACCGACATATCCAGATGGACCTTCTGTTCGATTTTGACAAGCCTGCAATGGGCAACGACCTGCTGGGCCGCACAGAAGAAATCAATTCACTTATAGACTCCATAGTCGACAAGCGCAGGGGAGTCGTCATCTACGACGCTCCCAAATCGGGCAAGAATACGCTTGTATGCAACACCCTGAGCCGCCTGAAGGCGCGCCGTTACGACTTCGCCCTCTGCGAGATAGACCTCTTCAACGTCAGGAGCTATTCCGACTTCCTCGCCTGCTTCAAGGAGGCTGTGACAAAGTGCTTCAACGAAGTAAACCGCAACTCCCTCCTACCCTTCAGCATCGATTTCCGCAACCTGCCGGAGGAGAAAATCCTTGAAGTGCCGCAGCTTGTGGCCGAAGAATCGGGCCGCAAGCTCATCATTTATATAAAAGAGTTCCAGAACCTGCTCGCAGTGGAGGAGCCCGAATTCAGCCTGGACAATCTCGACAAGCTGTGGTCGAAACAGACTGATGTCCGCTACATTATGACAGGTTCGTTCGTCAATATGATGAAGACCATCTTCGAAGACCGCAAGATCTTCTACTATATGGTGAACCCCGTGACGCTCAAGCCCGTGCCCAAACAGGCGATAGTGGACTACGTGGTCAGCACCTGCCTCAACGTGGGAAGAGTAATCAACCAGGATGTCGCGGAGCGGATCTACAGCATCTCGGGCGGCAGCCTGTGGTACGTGAAGCAGCTCTGCACCTTCTGCTATGCATTCCCCGCAGGATACATTACCGACCAAGTTGTGGAGCAGGCGGAGGCTGCCCTCATAAACAGCAACCGTCCCCGTTTCATGCAGATAATGCTGGACCTGACCCCCAACCAGATCAACTTCCTCAAGGCGGTGCTCGACGGAGTGCAGCGCTTCAGCAGCCAGGAGGTACTCGATACCTACCGGCTCAACTCCTCCGCCAATGTGTTCAGGCTCAAGGATGCGCTGAAGAAGAAGGAGGTCATCACTTTCGACAGGGACGATGCGGCTCGCATTCTCGACCCCCTGTTCGAATACTGGCTCAGAAATCATTACTTCAAATAATAGCATAATATGAAGTCACTTGTCGTACTCTCGGGAGCGGGTGTCAGCGCCGAGAGCGGCATCAAGACCTTCAGGGACAGCGACGGACTGTGGGAGAACTATCCCGTCCAGGATGTTGCCTCGATCGAAGGATGGTACCGCAATCCCGCCCTGATGCTGAAGTTCTACAATGAAAGGCGCCGCCAGCTCGAAGGATGCCGGCCAAACAGGGCACACGAAATCATCGCCGAGCTGGAGAACTGGTTCAAGGTGACTGTTGTCACCCAGAACATCGACAACCTGCACGAAAGGGCAGGCAGCACAAACATCATTCATCTGCACGGAGAGCTCACCAAGGTCCGCCCCGAGGACAGGGAGGACAGCGCCAGCGCCTTCGACATCGGCTACAAGGACATCAATCTGGGCGACTGCGACAAGCGTGGCGTACAGCTGAGGCCCCATATAGTGTGGTTCGGCGAGGCAGTCCCGATGTTCGAAAAGGCTGCAGAGGCGGTCTCCCGCGCCGATATCATGCTGATCATCGGCACATCGATGGCAGTCTATCCCGCCGCCGGCCTCTACCACTATGCGCGCCGCGGCACCCCCATCTACCTGATCGATCCCAAGCCGATCCATATCGACTCACCCGACTTCACTCAGATCCAGGAGCCCGCGACTGTCGGAATGGCAAAACTCAAGCAGATCCTGGTCAACCCGGAAGAAGAATAATCCATAACAATAAACGATATGAAACGTTACATCTACACTGTCCTGCTCTCGATAGTCGCCTTCGCAATGGTTTCCTGCG
>JAEEGL017381179.1_pt1 | contig 13540 bp, 14 predicted proteins | sample 9134231 | NCBI WGS metagenome assembly JAEEGL01 (sample SAMN16246548, study PRJNA631951) | gut metagenome | biome: gut microbiome; feature: rumen; material: fiber-attached | host: Bos | place: Iran: Karaj | collected 2018-10
GAACCGTAAGATCATGCAGATGCAGATTGAGGAAGCTGCTCTTAAAAAGGAGGACGATTCTCTCAGTAAAGAGAGACATGCCAATCTGCAAAAAGAACTGGCTGAGCTGAAGGAAGAGTTCGACACCAGAAAGGCCCAGTGGTCCAATGAAAAAGAAGCAGTGGACAAACTGGCAGCAATGCGAGAGCAGATAGATACCATAAATTCCGAGATTGCCATAGCCCAGAGAAACGGTGACTATGAGAGAGCCGGAGAACTTCAATATGCTAAGCTTCCTGCTCTTAAGAAACAGTTGGAAGAGGCTGAGGCAGCGGCAAGAGAAAAAGAAAGTGACGGAACTCTTGTACATGAGAGAGTATCTGATGAGGAGATTGCAGGTATCATCAGCAGATGGACAGGCATACCTGTAAACAAACTTACAGAGAGCGAGAGAAATAAGACTCTTCATCTTCCTGATGAACTTCACCAGAGAGTGATCGGCCAGGATGATGCGGTGGTCAAGGTTTCGGAAGCTATCATGAGATCCAAGGCCGGGATCAAGGATCCCACAAAGCCTATCGGTTCCTTCCTGTTCCTGGGACCTACAGGCGTAGGCAAGACGGAGCTGGCAAAGAGTCTTGCACAGGCACTTTTTGACGATGAGAATAACATGGTCAGGATCGATATGAGTGAGTACATGGAGAAATACAGCGTGTCTCGTCTTATCGGTGCACCTCCCGGATATGTTGGATATGACGAGGGTGGACAGCTTACAGAAGCAGTCAGAAGAAAGCCCTATGCGGTAGTTCTTTTTGACGAAGTTGAGAAGGCTCACCCGGATGTATTCAATGTGCTTCTTCAGATTCTGGATGACGGTCGTGTTACAGATTCTCAGGGAAGGACTGTTGACTTTAAGAATACGATACTTATCATGACATCCAATATCGGAGCCCAGTATCTGCTGGATGGAATAAGACCTGACGGCACCATAAGCGAAGATGCGGAAAAAGAGACTATGGAGGACCTTCGCGGTCACTTCAGACCGGAGTTTCTTAACCGTCTCGATGAGATAATAATGTTTAAGCCTCTTACCAAGGACAATATAGGTGGAATTGTTGACCTTGTTATTGCAGACCTGAACAAGAGACTCTCTGACAGGGAAATCGAGGTAAGGCTGACGGATTCTGCAAAGGAATTTGTCATCGACAATGCCTATGACCCGATTTACGGTGCCCGTCCCCTTAAGAGATATATCCAGAAAAATGTGGAAACACTGTCTGCGAAGCTTATCCTTGAGGACAGAGTTCAGCCCCATGACGCAATCGAATTTACTGTGGATGGCGGTGAACTTACCGCAAGGGCAGTAAAGGCATAAGGAAAATGAGGGTTACACAAACTGATTATTGGCCGGATTATATTCGTAGCCAACAGATTTTAATTTTTCAATAATTGCTGACATTTCATCAGCACTGATATCGAGGCCATCTTTGAGGGCCTCGATATTTTTGTAGTTATCACGAAGCTGTGTATTAATAAAACTCAAAAGAATTATTGGATCCTGTGGAATCATAGGTTGCCTCCTGTTAATAATACTAGCTATTTAAGGATATTTTGCATTATAATTGTAGTGGTGTCAAAGTATTTGTGGGCTTTTGCGCCGGCACAGATGCAGAATCACGCACTTGTTGTGTGATTCATGAGAACAAGATACCGGTTTAGGAGAGTTACAACGTAATGAAAAAGATTTCGCTTATCATCCCTTGTTATAACGAACAGGAGGCGCTTCCTATCTTTCATAGTGAAGTGACTAAAGTAATGCAGGGGCTGACAACAGAATATGACTATGAGCTGATTTATATAAATGACGGATCTTCTGATAATACTCTGGCGGTCATAAAGGAATTGGCAGATAAGGATGCAAGGGCAACCTATCTTTCTTTTTCCAGAAACTTTGGAAAAGAGGGAGCTATGTATGCAGGTTTTTGCAACGCCAATGGCGACTATGTGGCTGTAATGGACGCTGATATGCAGGATCCGCCGGCACTTATTCCGGATATGCTCAAGATCCTTGAAAGCGGCGAATATGATTCTGTGGCAACCAGAAGAGTGAATCGTCAGGGAGAGCCGCCTATACGAAGCTGGTTTGCAAGACGTTTTTACAAACTCATCAATAAGATATCTGATGCAGATGTTGTGGATGGAGCAAGGGATTTCCGATTGATGAAAAGAGAGATGGTGGATGCCATCTGCTCTATGAGTGAGTATAACCGCTTCTCAAAGGGTATTTTTGGATGGATTGGATTCAGGACTTACTGGATGCCCTATGAAAATGTGGAAAGAGTTGCCGGAGAGACCAAGTGGAGCTTTTGGAAGCTGATGAAATATGCCATCGACGGCATCATCAATTTCTCCCAGGTGCCCTTGTCTATCGCCTCCTGGGGAGGACTCTTAATGACACTGGTTGCAATTCTGGCTCTAATCCTTATTGTGGTCAGACGTCTGGTCTTTGGAGATCCTGTTAACGGCTGGGCTTCCACTATTTGCATCGTGATCTTCATCGGCGGAATACAGCTCTTTTCAATGGGGATTATGGGGCAATATATGGCTAAGACCTACATGGAGACCAAAAATCGTCCTCATTACATTGTAGCTGAGACTAACAGAGAGGATGCCAAAAAGATAAAATAAATTATAAAAATACTATAAAATCAACAACAAGATGTTGAAAAATCGCGCACAACCGACCACACGATGTTGAAAGTGCGCGATTTTTTGTTGTATAATTATCATGATAAGGTATTGTGAGCGGGATTCATGCTTGCTTTGCCAAGATAAAAAACTGTGAGGCAAGGCTATGAGGGCATCTATAGATATTCACTGTCACATAATGCCGGGAGTTGATGATGGGTCGCCGGACATGGAGACCAGCCTTAAGATGCTGAGGATTGCTGAAAAGAACGGCATACAGCATATTATTCTTACTCCGCATCATAAACCTCAGCATCACAATGTTAGTCCTGATCATAATAATAGATACAGGTTAAGGCTTCAGAATGCAGCCGATGATGCAGGCATACACATTAAATTATATTCTGGAAACGAAATTTACTATAGCGATGAAACCTTTGATGAGCTAACAAATGGCAGTATATGCACTCTGGCGGGATCGGATTACGCTTTAGTTGAGTTTCATCCGACTAATCCCTACAAAGCAATTCATAATGCTATCTACCAGATTCAGGCGGCGGGATTTATCCCTATTTTGGCTCATGTAGAAAGATACAGTGACATGGTATCCCATATATCCTATGTGGAGGAACTTTCGGACATGGGATGTTACATTCAGGTTAATGCTTCAAGTGTAATGGGAAAATATGGATTTGGAATTTCTCATTTTACAAAAAAACTCTTAAAAAACGAACTGGTTAGTTTCGTGGCAACGGATGCCCACGATGCAAGCTCCAGAGCGCCGGAACTATTGCAGTGCAGAGATTTTATCAGTAGAAAATTTGGAGAAGATTACTCGGACACACTTATGTGGGACAATCCAATGCATATCCTACGTGGGGAAATCATATAACGTGACAGTGGGACAGGGGGACGGTTCTTTCGTCCCATGTAAAACTGGGACGAAAGAACCGTCCCCCTGTCCCACTGGCCTAAATTATTTAAATAGCGGGGAGTTTGATGAAAAGTAAAGATGACGTGTTGGAAATAAATCTTGGAGAACTGTTTGCGATACTTCTTGGAAGGACCTTCCTAATCATCAGTGCAGGGGTATTCTTTGGACTGGCGGGATTGTTTCTTTCAAAGTTTGTACTCCATCCTGTTTATGAATCAACAACTAAGATTTATATCCTGAATAAAGAGGAAAATCAGACAGTAACATATTCGGACGTGCAGATATCTACCCAGCTGACTCAGGATTATGCAGAGCTTATCAAGTCAAGAAGGGTTCTTGAAGAGGTTATTCAAAGGCTTCATCTTGTAGATACCGAATATGAGGATCTCTATGATGTTCTAAGGGTTGAAACGCCTTCGGATACCCGTATCGTGGCAATTACCGTAAGGGATAGAGATCCTCTTATGGCCATGAAGATTGCAAACTGTATCCGAGAGGTGGCCAGCGAACATATCACTGATGTTATGGATATTGATGCCATTAATGTGGCAGAGACGGCAAATGTCCCTACCACAAAGGCAAGCCCTTCGGTAGCAAAATGGACCGTGATATCAGGATTTTTGGGAGCTGTAGTGGTGGCATTTTTCGCTATATTGGGATACCTTCTTGATGACACCATTAAGAGTAACGATGATGTAGAAAGGTACCTTGGGGTCAGCACACTTGCGCTGATTCCGCTAATCACCGAGGAGACAGGTAAGAAAAAGAAGTCCAAGGCAGGAAAGTCAAAATAAAGGTGGGGTAAATGCAGAACGCGAAGCTTCATTTCAGCCAATCCGAGAATAATTATCAGATAAAAGAGGCATATAAGACCTTAAGAAGTAATATCGAGTTCAGTGGTCAGAACGTCAAAGTGGTATCAGTTACCAGCTGCACTCCGGGAGAGGGAAAGACTACCATTGCCATGGCTTTGGCCAGAGCCTTTGCCGAAGCCGGGAAAAAGACTGTTCTGGTTGACGCGGATATGCGTAAATCCGTGCTGGTGGGTCGATACAAGACGGGTTCGGTAAGGCTTGGACTTACCCATTGCCTTGTAGGAAGAGAGAGGCTTTCCAGTGTTATCTGCGAGACAGATACGCCAAATCTATATGTAATATTCAGCGGCCCCGTGCCTCCAAACCCCAGTGAACTTCTTGGGGGAAAGATATTTGGCAAGGCGCTGGAGAACATGAAGCAGGTTTTTGACTACATAATCATTGATACACCACCTCTTGGAAGCGTTATTGATGCGGCTGTTGTGGCTAAACAGTGCGACGGAACCGTCATGGTGGTTGAGAGCAATTCCATAAGCTACAGATTTGCCCAGAGAGTCAAGGACCAGCTTGATAAGGCGGGAGCTAAGCTTCTTGGGGTGGTACTGAATAAGGTTGATATTACCGGCAAGGGCTACTATGGAAATTATGGCAGCTACTATGGCAAGTATTACGGCAAGTACTACGGCAAGTATTATGGAAAATACGGCGAGGAAAATTTAAACACAGTGAATAAGCCGACAAAGACCGTTGAAGCGGAGCCTGACGAGGATGATCTGGATGAACTTAATTACCTTGCAGGGGTTATGAGAAAAGACTAAAGGACAGGAAAAAAGTGAAGGGGAATATTTTAGGCATTCTTTTTACAATACTGAGCGGAGCACTGATAGCGCTGATAGTTGTGGCCTATGGCAGAAGTGATCGCGTGGGCCCGGAGTTCAGATTTTCTGCGCTCAATCTGATATATGATTCCAAGACTGAGGAAAAAGATCTGATAACCGGCATCAATGCTTACGATAACAGAGATGGGGATATGACCTCGAGGATCGTGGTTGAGAAGGTGGTTCTTAATCGTGATGAGGAAACTGCAGTTGTCTACTATGCAGTGGCGGACTACAGCGGAAATGTCACAAAGCAGTCAAGAGTCTTTCCGGCAGATATTAAAGATATCGACAATGACGAAGATCCTTCCGAACTCATCGAGGAAGATGTAGAAGTAATCGAGTATCCGCAGTTTTCCTTTGGAGAAGGCGAAGAAACAAGCGAAGCTTCAACTGAAGGCGAAAGTGCGACAGGTGAAGGTAACTGATTTTTAGCAATTATCTGGAGATGATATGGGCAGAGCAGGCAGAGTTTTTCTCATAGTGTGGGCAGTACTCATGACGGTGATCGCTGTGGGTCTTGCCGGTTTGGAGGCTATGAGATTTTTTGGAAAATCAAAACTTGATACGAAATCTGCCACGGTGGCGCCGGTACTTAGTCAGAGCACCGAAGAGACACCCGGTGATAATGCGGGCAAATGGGAAGATGACTGGGTGCGGTACGACGGAAAGGTTTACGATTACAACGAGGATATAACTACATTCCTGGTAATGGGAATTGATAAGAATGATGACACCGTACAGGAGGTAAAAGAGGGAACTGACGGCGGACAGGCCGACGCACTCTTTTTACTGGTCATTAATCCCAGAGATGAGTCTATAAAGGTAATTGGCATAAACAGAAACAGTATGACTGATATCGATGTTTATGACGAGTACGGCAGGTATCAGACTACAATAATTGGGCAGATCTGTACTCAACACGGCTTTGGAAACGGAATGGAGGAATCCTGTGAGTATCAGGTGAAGGCTGTATCCAATATGTTTTACCAGCTTCCGATACACGGCTATGCAGCCATTAACATGAGTGCAATACCGGCCATAAATGACATGGTGGGAGGCGTTGATGTAACTGTCCTTGAGGATCTGACAAAGTTCGATAAGACTCTGGTGGAAGGTGAAAAGGTACATCTGGAGGGAAAAAAGGCCTTTACCTATGTTAAGGACAGAGATATTAAGCTTTTTGGCTCCAGTGACAGAAGGCTTGAGAGGCAGCGGCAGTATTTGAACGCATTTTTAAAAGCGGCAAGGGAGATGGCTCAGGAGAATAATAATGCCGCCATTGAGATCATGACCGAGATCAGCGACAAGATGGTGACCAATATATCCCCTGATGAGATTTCCTATCTGGCACCATACCTTGCAAGTTTTTCCTTCGATCCGACAGATTTTAAGATGATAAACGGAGAAAACAAAAAGGTTGGCGAGTATGAGGGCTTTTATGTGGATGAGACAGACCTCTACCGGACCATTATTGATGTTTTTTACGAAAAAGTTGAAGATGTGGACTAAATAAATGAATAAACCGAGCCGATATATAGACATATACGTGAAAACAGTAAAAAGGCTCCTTGTTATAGCGCTGGCAATGATATTCTTTTGCGGCATGGCAGGATGCTCTGCTTCTTTGGAAAAAGAGGATGCCAAAGAAGAAAACACCGATGATTCCATTGTGGATATTGCAAAACTCAGCAAGAAAAACAGCGATATCTTCGCCTGGATTAGAATCCCGGATACAAATATAGATTATCCGGTACTGCAGAGCGGAGAAGGTGACGATGAGTTTTACAATAATCACAACGAAGCTAGAGAGGAAGATCCCAGAGGAGCAATCCATATAGAGGCTGCAAACCTAAAAGATATGTGCGACTTTAATGAAGTCCTGTACGGAAAATCACCTTCGGATGGAACTCAGTTTTCTCAGCTTAACCAGTTTTTGGATAAAAGCTTTTTTGATGAGCATCCGTATGTGTATATGTATATGGATGGAAATGCGCTGATTTACTATGTGTTTGCGGCATATACCAGAAAAGATACAAAACTCCTTGGCGAGTATGATTTTACTTATGCATCCGGCTGTCAGGCCTTTCTTGATGAGATATACGAAGGCAGGAATATGAACAAGCTCATCCGGAGCGGATGGGAAAATATGGTTCAGCCGGAGAATTTTTTGATAACTCTTACAACAAAGGATTCATTATCCGGGAAGCAGCTTGTTGTAATAGGATGTCTTGTGGGAGACGTAGCAGGGAAAATAGACAGAATCGTGGATTATGGTGACCCTGAATAAATAAGAAACTGTGTTTAAGAAAGTATGGAGGCATGGAAAGATGAAGAAGATTCTAGCTCTCATGATGGCAGGTGTTCTGTTTGTGTCCTCATCCGTTTGTGTGTTTGCGAAGGATGATACTGCCGGAAATATCACAGAAGATACTGAAATGGTGGGTTCTGCCAGTAAGGATGCTGAGGCAATCAAGAAGGAAGTTGAGGAATTAAAGAAGCAGATCGAAGAGCAAAACAAGCAGATGGAGGAACAGACAAAGAAAATCCAGGACCTCATCAGCACTGTTCAGGCCAGCATGAAACAACCTTCAAATAATAGTCAGCCGGCTCAGAGATCAATGGCGGGAAGAACTCCGACAAATTCAGGAACAACTGATGTAAGGACCCAGTCTCTTATCAGAAATAACGCTGTATCCTATGGCTCCAATGTAGTTGCCCAGGGCGGGCATGTAGAGATTAATGGCGGAAAAAGTAATGTTACCTTCCTTGTGGGGGTTCCGGATGCAGCAACAATGAATTCCGCAGCAAGTCTTGCTTCCAATCTTGGAGGATCACTTATAAACTGCGTAACCGTGAATTCACAGGTGGCTTTCAAAAATGCAAAGGTTAACTTCTATATTACCGGTGTAAATATCGGCGACAACATCGCAGTTTATCAGGTACAGAACGGACAGTGGGTACAGCTTCAGACTGCAGAGATCAGAAAAGATCACGTAGTTGTTAACATGTCCAATGTTGGAACAGTGGCATTCATGCGAGTTCCTGTACTTGCATCTGCAACACACTGAAATCGATGCTTAACGACATATAGGAAGGAGAGTCCTCGGACTCTCCTTTTATTATGGGATTAAGCCTGCTGGCTTTACAGCAGAGAGGATACATGATAATGTAACATAAGATTTTAATGATGCAGTGTGCTAAAATCTTATTGCTACTATGAGAATGCTCTTATATTTTGAAAATGTTTGATTGTGATCTGGAAATGACAATATGGAGGGAAAGATGAGCTGGGAAGATAATGTGAGAAAAGTTGTTCCGTATACACCGGGAGAGCAGCCTAAGATAAAGAATATCATTAAGCTTAATACCAATGAGAATCCTTATCCGCCGGCACCGGAAGTGGCAGAGATCCTTAAAAATCAGGCAGTAGATGATTTCAGAAAGTATCCTGATCCTACCTGTGATGAGCTGGTGAAAGCTATTGCGGATTTTTATAAGCTGGATAAGGAAAATGTCTTTGTGGGTGTGGGCTCAGATGATGTGCTTGCCATGGCTTTTCTGACCTTCTTTAACTCAAAGGATCCGGAGAAGAAAGTTCTTTTCCCTGATATCACTTACTCTTTCTATGATGTGTGGGCTGATCTGTTCAGGATACCTTTCAAGCAGGTTCCTCTTAAGGACGACTTTACCATAGACCCTGAGGATTATTATGGGGAAAACGGTGGCGTGGTTATTGCAAATCCCAACGCGCCCACGGGAGTTCTTTTGCCTCTGGATCGGATTGAGGAAATTGTAAAAAGAAATACTGATGTGGTAGTGATCGTGGATGAAGCATATGTGGACTTCGGCGGAGAGAGCGCTCTGCCGCTTATTGATAAGTATGAAAATCTCCTGGTGGTTCAGACTTTCTCGAAATCCCGTTCAATGGCCGGCATGAGAATTGGCTATGCTTTTGGCTCCAAAAAGATAATAAAGTATCTTCTTGATGCCAAGTTTTCTTTTAACTCCTACACCATGAATATGCCAACGCTTTCTTTGGGGGCTGCGGCCATCAGAGACAGGGCATACTTTGAGGAATGCCGTCAAAAAGTTATTGCCACGAGGGAGCGGGTTAAACCTCTTTTGGCTGAGCTGGGATTTAGCTTTGGTGATTCAAAGACAAACTTCATTTTTGCCAAGCACAAAGATAAGCATGGAAAAGATATATTTGCTTATCTGAGACAAAATGGTATAATAGTGCGTCGATTTGACTTACCAAGAATTGATGAATACCTGAGAATATCCATTGGAACCGATGAGGAAATGGACAGGCTTATTCAGGTACTCAGAGAATATCTTGCGGAATAATTATGGAGTGAGGAGTTTTTATGTTAGCATTTTTTAAAGAGTCACTGATTGGCCAGTATATTACTGTGTTCATTGTTTCAATGGTACCCCTTGTTGAGCTTAGAGGTGCTATTCCTTTTGCTTATGGTTTTTCACACACCGGAACAGGCTTTAATCTGGTAATGGGTTATATTCTTATTGCTATAGGGAATATGATCCCGGTTCCGCTTATTTATTTCTTTGCAAGAAAAGTTTTGGAGTGGGGAAAAGATAAGCCGGTTATCGGAAAGTTCTTTACTTTCTGCCTTACAAAGGGTGAAAAGGGCGGTCAGAAGCTTCAGGAAAAAGCAGGTCAGGGACTTTTTGTAGCACTTTTGTTATTTGTCGGAATTCCACTTCCCGGAACAGGAGCCTGGACAGGAACTCTGGCAGCCAGCATTTTGGATATGAATTTTAAGAAGACTATAACTGCTGTAGTTTGCGGTATTGCTCTGGCAGCAATTATTGTAAGTGTTGTCTGTGCCCTTGGATTTGGAGCATGGTTTGGAATTACAGGCTGATACCTGATGAGGAATGAAAATGGAAGCATATACAGATTTTGCAGCTGTCTATGATACATTTATGGATGAAACGCCCTATGAGGAGTGGGGCGTTTTTGTTTCGTCCCTTATAGAAAAATATGGTATCTCAAGCCCTGTGGCGGCAAAGGCCGGTGATAGTAATGTCGGTGAAAATGATGTCGATGACGACCGTGATACCGATGAAGATGAAATTCAGGAAGATACCGAGGAAGCCCTTGAGCAGGAGAAAAATCTTGTGGTGGAGCTTGGCTGCGGTACCGGAAGTTTTACCATGGAAATGGCAAAAAAGGGCTATGACATCATGGGAATTGACTTATCCGCTGATATGCTTGATATAGCCAGGAGAAAAAGCCGGGAAGAGGGCCTTGATATCATGTACCTTGAACAGGACATGAGGGAGCTGGATCTTTATTGCACTGCAGGAACCATTGTCAGTGTCTGTGACAGCGTCAATTATCTTTTGGAAGATGAGGATGTTTTAGAGACCTTCAGGCTGGTAAACAATTTTCTTTTCCAAAAAGGAGTATTTATCTTTGATTTCAACACCCTTCATAAGTACAGGGATGTGATTGGAGATACGACAATTGCTGAAAATCGTGAGGATTGCAGCTTTATTTGGGAGAATTACTATCACGAAGAGGAGCACATCAATGAGTACGATCTGACGATTTACTACAGAAGCTCTGCGGATACGGATAGTTTTAAGAGATCAGTGGAAACACACTATCAGAGGGGATACACTCTTGAAGAAATGAAGTCTTTTGTAGAAAAAGCCGGTATGGAGTTTGTGACTGCGATTGACGCGGATACAAAGGCTGCTCCGGGAGACGAGAGCGAAAGAATCTACATTGTGTGCAGGGAAAGTGGGAAATGATTATATTTTGAATCTCTTATTCATGCTATAATATGATAACAGGGGCAAAAGAATAAGACTATTGCAAGCAGGCTTGCAAGTGGGTGAAATACTTTATGACCCGTGTTATCAGTAGCAGATGACATCAGGTATTATAGCGAAAGGAGATTTTGGGAATGTTTGAACAGGTAAAGCTTAGCGTAGACATGAATGGCCTTGAGCCGCACATTGACCAGCTTACAATGGAAACACATTATGGCAAGCATCATGCAGCCTATACCAAGACTTTCAACGAGCTGGCGCAGAAGGCCGGAGTTGACAATCTTCCTGTGGAGGAAGTGCTCAGAACTCTCGACAAGATTTCCGATGAGACCTTGAGAAAGGGTCTTAGGAATCAGGGCGGTGGATATTACAACCACAATCTGTATTTTTCAACTCTTTCCCCAAATCCTGAAAAAGCTCCTACAGGAAGACTTAAAGAGGAGATAGATAAGACCTTTGGAAGTCTGGACGAGGTTATTGATCAGCTTTCCAAGGCGGCAGCAGGACAGTTTGGCTCAGGCTGGTCATTCCTTTCTGCAGATAAGGCTGGAAAACTTTATGTGACAGCTTCTCCTAATCAGGACAATCCTTTCAGTGAAGGAACGGACAGAACTCCGATTCTTGCCCTTGATGTATGGGAGCACGCATATTATCTGAAATATAAGAACCTTAGGGCTGATTATATAAAGGCTTTCTGGGAAGTGCTTGACTGGAAAGTTGTAACTGAAAATTACGAGAAGGCTATAGGTTAAACATGCATATCAGGTAGGTGCCGAAATTATATTTTTTGGCACCTACAACAATGAAAAAATAAAAGGAATTCGGAATAAATCATGGACAAAATTAGTGTATCAGTAGTAGTACCGGTTTTTAATGAAGAAGGAAATATTGCGAAACTTCATAAAGAAATAAAGGATGTGTGCGAGAATAACGGCTATGAATATGAGATCATATTCATAAATGACGGCTCTACTGATAGCACTGATGAAGTCTGCAGAACGCTTTCGCCGCTAAAGCTCATAACCATGAGAAAAAACTTTGGCCAGACAGCGGCCATGGATGCAGGAATCAAGGCAGCTCAGTATGATTACATTGTCACAATGGACGGAGACGGGCAGAACGATCCTGCGGATATTCCAAATATGCTGAAATATCTTAAGGAAAACAATCTCGATGTGGTTTCGGGATGGCGTAAGAACAGGAAGGATACCTTTATGAAGCGTTTTGTTTCAAGAGGTGCCAATTTCCTCAGATATCTTTTGGTACATGACGGAATTCATGACAGCGGATGTTCCCTTAAGGTTTATAAGAGAGAGTGCTTCAAGGGCGTAACTCTCTATGGAGAGCAGCACAGATTCATTCCTGCCATTCTTAAGATTAAAGGCTTTACCGTAGGTGAGGTTGTGGTAAATCACAGGGCAAGAACCTCCGGATATACCAAATATAACTGGAAACGTACCATTAAAGGTTTTGTTGACATGATCTCAGTTTGGTTCTGGAATAAATTTGCCACAAGACCCTTACATCTTCTTGGCGGAATAGGCTTTATCTTCGAACTTTTGGGACTTGCCTGCGGAATATGGTCAATTGCTCTTTTCCTCATGGGCAGAAAGATGTCCAACAACATCTTCCCTCCACTTTTGACTGTGTTCTTTGTTATTATCGGGCTTCTCATGATAATATTCGGACTCATGAGTGAAATCCTCATAAAGACCTACTATGGAGTTCATGTAGATACGCCATATAGCGTGAAGTCTATTGAAGATATTGAAAAACAGTGAGCGACAACATGTTAAAAAGTTGTTGACAATAAAAAAATATTATGATAAAGTATCAAAGGTTGTCAGATAAATGTAGGACAACATGCCGAAGACAGCAGGTGTTCCCTTGAGGAACATAATGTGAAAGCGCCTGCCGAGGAAAAGTTTTGATAAGACTTTTTAACCTCTCGATGTCTTCGAGGGGTTTTTCTTTGGCGGTAAATTCTATAAGGAGGTAAAAAAATGGCAAAGGTTGAACTTAAAAAGCCTGTAGTTGAAGAGATTTCAGCAAAGATCAAAGACGCTCAGGCTGTCGTACTTGTAGATCACCGCGGACTTACTGTTGCACAGGATACTGAGCTTCGTAAGAAACTTCGTGAAGAAGGCGTATCATATAAGGTTTACAAGAATACGATGATGAACTTCGCATTCAAGGGAACTGACTTCGAGCAGCTTTCAGACCTTCTCAATGGTCCTAGCGCAATGGCTGTTTCTGAGACAGATCCAGCAGCTCCAGCTCGTGTTCTTTACGAGTTTGCTAAGAAGGCAAAGGCTCTTGAGATTAAGGGTGGTGTTATAGAAGGTAAGTTCTATGACGCAGCAGCAATGACAGATATTGCTTCTATCCCTTCAAAGGAAGTCCTTCTTTCAAGACTTCTTGGTTCTATGCAGTCACCTATC
>JAEEGL010537600.1_pt1 | contig 13539 bp, 11 predicted proteins | sample 9134231 | NCBI WGS metagenome assembly JAEEGL01 (sample SAMN16246548, study PRJNA631951) | gut metagenome | biome: gut microbiome; feature: rumen; material: fiber-attached | host: Bos | place: Iran: Karaj | collected 2018-10
ATTTGGCTCGACGCCGGAGAGTTCGGTGACAGTAAAGCCGCCCTCATTCAGGATCTTCATGATCTCGTCGTAGAGACCGGTGCGCTTGATCGAACCGCCGCCGTAGACCAGCAGGACGTTTCTGCCGTACTGTCTCAGCGAGCTGTCGAGGTTTCTGATCGCCCCTTTGCCGAAATAGACCTTAGTGGGAATGTCGTGTACGAAATTTAACATAATGCCTCCTTGATGTATGTATAGTTATTCAACGGATTTGAGTGATTCGACCATCTCGATGTTGTTCAAGCGCCTTCTCATGAACATGGATACCAGCAGGGTGAACAGGATCGTGATGAAGTAGGAAATTGAGAACGAGAACAGGGAGATGTTCATGCCGAACATCATCATCTCCATGTCGATGACGTTCATGATGAAGTGGTGCTCGAGGACGCCCAGCGGCATGCCCAGAAGGCCGCCGATGATGCTTAAAAGCAGGATCTCCTTGAAGATATAGCTGTTGACTTCGATGTCATGAAAGCCCAGGACCTTGAGCGTCGCGATCTCGCGTATGCGTTCGGCGACGTTGACCTGGATCAGGTTCAAAAGGACGACCAGAGCCAGAGAGCCAGCCGCGACGATGATGACGGCAATGATGAAATTCAGCGCCTTGAGCATCGTGTTGAACTGGTCGATAAACCCGGAGAAGTCGGTCAGTGAAACAAAGTCCTGCATCTTCTTTGTATCTTTCAAGAGCTCTGTCTCGTTGTCGGAAGAGACGGCGACCGTGTTGGCGTGGACGTTCTCGCCGAAGGTGCTCTCGTAGTAGTTTTCCGAGATGAAGAGGTAGTGCTGGAAGTAGAACTCGCAGATCTTCGACACCCTGACTTCCCGCTTCAGGCCGCTCTGCGATTCGATCATCAGATAGTCGCCTTCCTTGATCTTGTGGGTCTTGGCAAACTTTTCCGACAACACGACGCCGCTGTTGTCGAGCTCAACAGGCGTCCTGTGATCCGTCTTTCTTAAACCCAGGACCTGCTTGCTTTCGCGGGCATCGAAGACTTCGACGGTCAGCGTCGCATCTTCCCTGTCGCTCAGATAGGCCTTGGTCGTGTAGGTCATGAAGGGCACGACCTCCCTGTTGTTCAGGTTGTTCTTGAGAATGTTCAGATTCTCTTCAAGGTGGTGATCGTTCTCCAGGGCGATGTGATAGTCATAGGCGAAGATCCTTCCGTACTGAATGGCGACGATGTCCTTGATCGAGTCGCGGATGCCAAAGCCCACGACCAAGAGACCCGCGCAGCCCGCCACACCGATGACAGTCATCAGGAAGCGGGACTTATAGCGGAAGATATTGCGGGCAGTAATCTTTGAGGTGAAGGGGAGCCGTCTCCAGATGAAGTCGATCTTTTCCAGCAGGACCCGCTTGGAATTCTTCGGTGCCTTTGGACGAAGCAGCTGCGAGGGCATTTCCTCCATCGTCCTGCGGGCGACCAGGAAAGTCACAAAACTCATTAGGAGCGCAAAGGCACCGATGCAGATGACGACATATTGCCAGGGATAGTAGAGTTTCATCTTCGGCAGGTCGTACATCAGGCGCCAGGTCCTATAGATGACGGTCGGGAAGATCAGCTGGCCAAAAAGGATGCCCAGTATGCTGCCGCTGAGTGATGCCAATAAGGCATAGACAATGTATTTGCCGATGATCTGAGTGCTTGAAAAGCCAAGGGCCATGAAGATGCCGATCTGGGAGCGCTGCTCGTCGATGAGTCTGGTCATCGTAGTCATGCAGACCAGTGCGGCTACAAGATAGAAAAGGAAAGGCATCGCATAGCCGATCGCATTCATCTGGGCGATCGTGTTTTTGAACATGTAACTGGAGTAGTGGGAATTCCTGTCTAAGATGATCCAGGAGGCGTTGGGCAGCTGTTCAAGCTCCTCGCTCGCCTTGTTGAGCTCGTTCTGGGCGTTCTCGATCTCATCGTTGAAATCCATTAAGCCCTCGTTGTATTCCTTCAGGCCTTTTTCATATTCTCTTCTTCCGGCAGCCAGCTTGTCTTCCGCCTCTTTCAGGGCTTCTTCGCCCGCCTTCAGCGTTTCTCTGCCGGCTTCGAGTTCCGCCCTGGCGCTCTTGAGCTTCTCTCTTGCTTCATAGAGCGTCTTGAGCTGAATGTAGGTGGACTCCACAGAGCCGCCGAACTGCTCATCGATGGCTTTCATCATCTCTTCCTTCGACTGGTCGGCCATCTCCTGCGAAGAATCGCCGTAGTTTCTGATCGTCTCGTCGATGACCTGATTGCGGATGACGAGCTCCTGTTTTTCCACTTCCAGAGCGGCCGCTCTCTCGGCGTAATCTTCAGCTTCCTTATCAAGCTCTTCCAATTCGTTGTTGATCTCGGCGATCCGGTTCAGGTTGTTCTGCTTCTCTTCATTCAGCTGCTGCGTGATCCGGGAAGTATAGTCCGTCGTATCGAAGCTGCTTTCTCTGAGAATGATGTAGCTGGTGTAGGCAGCCGAGACTTCCGAGTAAAGCGTATCAAAGTCCGTGCCGGCAGCTTCTTCTGCCTGCCTGATGCCGTTTTTGACGGTGGCCTCGTTTCTGTCCAGGAGATCCTCGTTCATTTCAAATTCCTGCCTCGAGGTCTCCAATGTGATCTTGTTGGACTGGATCAGGCTCTCATTGACGATCAGTTCGATGTTGGCGTCATCGAGCTTCTGCTTCGCTTCCGCCAGTTTCGCTTCGCCTTCCGCCTTCTTCTCGGCAAATTCCTTCTTTGCGTCGTTGAGCTTCGCCAGATTCTCGTTGTAGATCCTGTCTCTGAGATAGGACTGCTGGCGGTTCTTCGTCGATTCGACGGAACCGATCAGGGAATCGATGTAGTCCTCGTATTCCCTGGTGTAGGAAATATAATCTTCCGATCCGCTCAGTTTCAGATAGATCGTCGTATAGTAGTCAAAAATAAAGTTCTCGTTCTCAATAAAGAGGATCGAATCGAGTTCCTGGTTCTCACAGTTGGAGGAACCCATCAGCTTGGAGATATAGGCCGGCGACTTGCAGGTACCGACGATCGTGTAGGTGTCGTTTTTCAGATAGTCACCGATATCTTCCTTGTTCAGATAGGCTTTCACCTTCTTGCCGATCAGCCTCGAGGCGCTTTCAACGCCTTCGCCCAGGATCAGGGCTTCTCTGGCGTTCTGCGGCATCCTGCCTTCCACCAGTTCAATGAGATCGACCTCCCTGTCGAGCTCCTCAAAGCGGAAGACATGAACGCCCGAATCTTCCAGCTGGCCATAGACATCGACCATCTTCGATCCAAAGACGTATTCGACATCCTCGTTGCCCTTCAGGGCTTTGATGTCCTCATCGCAGAAGCCGTAGGAGGAATAGACCTGAATGTCCTGCAGCCTTGCGCTGTCGTTGTAGGCGTCCACGCTTTCCCTTAAGATCGTGGCATTGGAAAAAAGCCCCATCATGAAAGATGAGGAGACAAGCACGATCATGAAAAGCGAGAAGAATCGGTTGAAGGTGTTCCTGATCAGCCGAAAGGTATCCAGATTGAACATCAGTATTCGATTTCCTCTATATCGACCGGTTCGTTGAGGGTGATGTCGACGACTCTGCCCGATTTGACGCGGATGATCTTCTGGGCCATCTTCGCCAGAGCCTGGTTGTGTGTGATCATGACGACGGTGATGCCGTTTTTGTAGCACATGTCCTGCAAGACCTTTAAGACCTGCTTGCCTGTCACATAGTCCAGAGCACCCGTCGGCTCATCACAAAGCAACAGCTTCGGATTCTTGGCGACCGCTCTGGCGATCGCAACGCGCTGCTGTTCGCCACCCGAAAGCTGGCTCGGGAAGTTGTTCATCCGTCCTTCGAGACCCACCATCTTCAGCACAAAGACCGGATCCAGCGGATCCCTGCAGATCTGCAAGGCCAGCTCGACGTTCTCCTTGGCCGTCAGGTTCTGTACCAGGTTGTAGAACTGGAAGACGAAGCCGATGTCGTAGCGGCGATAGTCGCAGAGTTCCTTTTTGCCAAAAGATGAAATGTCGTTGCCGTCAATGACGATGGAACCCGAGCTTGCCGTATCCATGCCGCCGAGGATGTTCAAAATGGTCGTCTTGCCGGCACCGCTTTCACCAAGGACGACGACGAATTCGCCCTTTTCGATGTCGAAAGAGACGCCATCCAGCGCCTTGATCTGCACTTCGCCCATCTGATAGATCTTGGAAACATCGTTGAATGAAATATAACTCATAGACAATTAGATTATATCAAATGACGATTCACAGGATGAAGAAAGACAGGTTTCCCTGTCTTCTTTCTATTCGACATTGTATTCGATGGTCGTCTCTTCAAGACCTTCCGCTCGGATCGTCAGCTTTCCCTTGCCCCTCTTCCCGATCGTACGCACATAGGTACCGGTCATGCCGCCTTCCGCCGTCGAGATCAGCGGTCCGACGACCTCGATGGCACCGCTCGTCTTATAGGAGACGGGCAATTGTGCATAGGGAGCGATGTTGCCGTTGCCGTCCAGGATCCTGACCCTGACAGCCGCCATATCGTAGGTATCGCCTTCCTTCAATACCGGTGAAGAATTCTTCACTTCCAGGAAGAGGTCTGCATTCGGACAGAGCTTTCTGGATCTGATGACCTCGCCGTCTCGGATCGCATCGAGTCGCCACACTGTGGCTTCACCTCCCCAGTTGCCGACGTATTTGCCATAGAGGTAGTTGGCATCTTCATCGGTCAGCTTATACTTCTTCATGACCACCGCGATCTTCAGCATGTATCTGACCGGGATGTTTTCGGTGCCGTACTTCTTCAGAACCTGCAGACAATCCCGCACATCCTTCGCCTTCTCTTCGTCAAAGCCCTCATTGGCTTTGAGAAGATCGCCGATCGTATCGTCGATGCGCAGTGGTCCGTGTTTGAGATGAGAGTAGCGGCTGTGCTTATATTCCTTGACAAAGACGTCGTTCTTGTAGAGCTTCACGCTGTCGGCGTTGGTAAAGACGTAGATGTCATCGATCGTGCCGGCCGGGTAGTCGCCGATGTCCATTAAGGATGAAACTTCCAGAACATCTGTTTCTTCACCCTGTGAAGCATAGACGTAGGCTGCCGGCTTGGGATTGCGGAAGCTGTCCATGACGCCGTGGTAGCAGATCCGATCGCCGCTGCCGAAATCCTTGTGGGTCGCGTAGTCGAACATGCACCACTCAAAGACACCCGCGTGTTCGCCGCTTCCCATCGCCGCGTCCATGACTTTCGCATGGCGCAAAGCGTGTTCCTGGCGCAGGGCCCACTTGTCGAAGGCCTTGGTCGGAAACATGTGGCCGTTGGCTTCCGAGATCAGCAGCGCCTTGTTCATATCGGGTGTGACGTCCTTCTTCTTTCTGGCGCCCGCGTTCTTTCCGGAATGCGAGAAGTCGTTGAAGGCGTAGACGTCTTCCAGAAGAGACGATTTCTTCAGATAGCGCACACCGGAGGTCGGGCGGCTCGGATCGAGCCTGTGGGCGATCGCATTGGTCTTCCTGTAAAAGTCATCGTCGTCCTGCGACTCGTTGATCCGCACGCCCCACAGCACGATGGAAGGATGGTTGCGGTACTGCAGGACCATCTCCTCGACGTTTCGGCAGGCGACCTCTTTCCAGGCCTCATCACCGATGTGCTGCCAGCCCGGGATCTCGGTGAAGACCAGAAGTCCCAGTTCGTCGCAGGCATCGATAAAGGCCTGCGATTGGGGATAGTGCGATGTCCTGACGGCGTTGCAGGAAAGCTCCTTCTTCAGAATCCTGGCATCTTCGACCTGCAGTGAATCGCTGACCGCATAGCCCACATAGGGATAGCACTGATGGCGGTCAAGACCCCGCATGACTTCCCGTCTGCCGTTGAGATAGAAGCCCTCTGCCGCAAAGCGTATCGTGCGGAAGCCAAAGCGGACTTCCTTTTTCGAACCGTTGTCCAGCGAGACTTCACACAGGTAGAGTTTCGGTGAATCGATGTCCCATGGCTTCGCCTCTGAGACTTTCACTTCGATCTCGCTTTTCTTCGTCTGCGTTTCACACAGGATGGTTCCGTCTGTATCTTTGATCTTTATCGTCCTGTTTTGTCTGGGATCGCCGTCGATGGTGACAGCCACCTTTGCCGTATGAAGGTCTCTCGTCTGTACAAAGACGTCGGAGATGTATTCCTCCTCTTCAATTTCAAGCCACACCGGACGGTAGATGCCGCCGTAGGTCAGATAGTCGATGACATAGCCAAAGGGCGGGATCGATCTGTTTTCCGTCGAATCCAGGCGAATGGCGATCTCGCACTCCTTTCCCGCTTTGATGAGATCGCTGATCTCATAGCGAAAGGCCGTATAGCCGCCTTCGTGCGTGCCGACCTCTTTGCGGTTGACGTAGACTGTTGCAATGTGGGCGGCACCGTCAAAGCGCAGAAATACCCGCTTCCCCTTCGCTTCCTCCGGAATCATCAGCTTTCGGCGATAGCCGCTGATCATCTGATAGCTTCTGTCATCTGCGTAATGTAAAGGCAGCATCTTCACCGTGTGGGGGATCCTGACTTCTTTCACATCTTCATCTTTCCAGTTGAGGAAGTCTTCGCTCCAGGTTTCGCTGAACTGCCAGCTGCTGTTGATACTTTCCATAAAAGTCTCCTGTCACTTACGCTTTCATTCTATCACCCCATTTCCCTGCAGGGATTCTTATCACTTGATTGGCAGTCAAAAGTATTGACGGGAAACAATTTTATGATATATACTGTTAGCAGTCTAAGCACAAGAGTGCTAAAGGAGGGAAAAATGAATTTTTCTATCAACGATGTGGATCAGGTCATTGAAAGGACCAACTGCAGCTACAAAGAAGCTAAAGAAGCGCTGCTCAATTCGAATGGCGATGTCGTCGATGCGATCATTTATCTCGAAAACAAAGATCGTTCTTCCTTCGGCTCATTCTTCAGAAGCTTCAGCGAAGATTCAGAGAGGACTGCAGACTCGATCGTCGAAAAGATCAAAGAGGCGATCAAGATCGGCAACGTCACCAGGATCGAACTCCGTGATCCGGATGGCAAACCCATCACTTCCGTTTCCGTCAATGTCGGTGCGGCCATCGGTTCCTTTGCCTTGCTGGCAGGGGCAGCTCCGCTTGTCGCGATCTCTTCTCTGATCGCCAAGTACGGCCTGAACTATCAGTTCGTCATCATCAATTCTGACGGATCCGAAACGATTCTTTAAGGAAAAGACTGATCCATACGCCGCATAGCAAAGCCTATGCGGTTTTTTATATAATAGAAATAATCAGGACGGAGGTAGCAACATGTCATATCCGAAAGTAGAACTGCACTGCCACATGGACGGAGCCATTCCCAGAAGGCTGTTTCTGAAGTATTGCCGGGAAGACGGCCTTTTAGACGATAATGTGAGCGATGAGGAATGGATGAAGGACCACGTCATGTCCGACACCATGACCTTAAGCGAATGCATGGGTGAATTTGCCCTTCTGACCCTGCTTCTTCAAAGCGGAGAGAGACTTGAAGAGCTGACCTTTGAACTGCTCAAGGACATGTATGAGTCGGGAACCAAGCTCGTAGAACTGCGCTTCTCGCCGCAGTCCCACGTCAACAGTCACCTCAGTATGGAAGATGCCGTACAGGCGGTCATCTCCGGAAGAAAGAAGGCGCTGGAAGTCTATCCGGACCTCGTCTGCGGCATTCTCTTGTGCATGATGAACCTCGGACAGGATCTGGGAACCATCGAAAACAACACCCGGACCATTCTGCTGGCCAAGAAATATAAGAAGGACGGCATCGTCGGCGTCGACCTCGCCGGTGATGAGTGCGCAACGCCGATCGAAGGCTATGCGCCGCAGTTTGAACTGGCCAAGAGGCTCGGCGTCAACTATACGATCCACGCCGGTGAATCCGGAAGCGCTCAAAACGTCGCCTTTGCGATCTCGCAGAAGGGCGGCAGGATCGGACACGGCATCCATGCGATCGAAGACGACAGTGTCGTCGATGAGCTGGTCGCCAGGGGTTTCCTCTTGGAAGTCTCGGTCACATCCAACTACTTCTCCCGCTGCGTACCTTCGATCGAGGAACATCCGATCCGCAAGCTCTGGGACAGGGGTGTCATGATCAACATCAACACCGACGATCCTGCACTGATGGGCATCGATCTGAAACACGAATACGATCTGATCGCCGAGAAGTTCGGCTTCAAGGAAAGGGAGTTCATCCTTTCCAATCTCTATTCGGCAAGGGCTTCCTTCTGCGAAGGTAAGGAGAAGATCATCGCCGAACTGACACAGGCCTTAAGGGATTGCGAATAGGATGGAGAAACGATTCACGATCTGCGCATCGCTCATCGATTCGCAAAGAAACAATCAGAGAAACGACTTCTTCGTCCTGGTCGACACGATCGCCAACCGCACTTATATCTATCAGCTCGATGATGAACTGACCGATCCTGCTGAAGACGTCAGAGTCCATATGAAGAAACTCTTTGGAAGGGATCCGGACTATCAGATCACGATCAAGAGCGAATTTCTGATCCGCCTGGTCGATGAACTCGGCGGCATCGATTACAAAGGCCGGCGCATCAACGGCAGCGAGGCAATGGAAGAAGTCCATGCCGGTCACTTCGGCCAGGTCGTCGAGGCGATCGCCAAATCTATGGGAAAGAAAAACCTGCTTCTGGCGGTTCCCAATCTTCTAAGCGTCTTAAGCAATACCTACGAAACCGACCTCTCGCTGATCGAGGCGATCAAGACCTTCATCGGCGAGATCCGTGAACTCGACGACTGGAAGGTCGAACTGATCCGGGTGAACGAAGAAAATATCGGAACATATCAAAAGCTTCTGTGAAGAAGCTTTTTTATTTTTCATAAAAACATGCGAAAATGTTTGGTATAGAGAGGTAAGACTCATGTACGATACAATCATTCGAAACGGCATCATCTGCGACGGCACAGGCAGTGATGCCTATATTGCCGACATCGCCATTGAGGGCGATCGGATCGCAAAGATCGGCGATCTGAAAGACGAGACAGCAAAGACAGAGATTGACGCAGCCGGAAAACACGTGACCCCTGGTTTCATCGATCCGCACACCCACACCGATCTCTCAATTCTCTTCTGGCCGCAGATGACCAACTATCTAGAGCAGGGCGTCACGACGACCGTCGGCGGCAACTGCGGACACTCTTACGGACCGGTCGGCGATGAACTCTACCGGGCGGCGATCGTCGACACGAAGGTCGGCTTTGACGTCGCCAAGGAATACTTCAACAACGTGACGCTGCTGATGCCCAAGAAAGAGGCCGTCGAGGCACTCAAAAAGGAGTATGGCGTCGATATGAACTGGCACAGCTTCGGCGAATACATCGACCGCTGCAATGAAGCGGGCATGTGTGCCAACATCGTTCCGTTAGTCGGCTACAGCGCCATTCGCGGCACCGTGATGGGCCTTGACTGCTGCCGGGAAGCTACGGAAGAAGAGCTTGAAAAGCTTGAAGCACTGACCAGACAGTGCATGGAAGAAGGCGCCTTCGGCCTTTCGACCGGCACCGATCCCCAATACGTCCCGGGTCCCTTCGCGACAAAGGAAGAGACGATCAGAATGTTGAAGGTCGTCAGGGAATACGACGGCATCTTCGCCTCGCACACCCGCAACTACGACATGGCCAAGGGCATCCCCGATCGGATGGGCGGCTATGTCGACATGCTGGAAGAAGCCAAGGCGGCCGGTGTCAGGGCCAACGTCTCGCACGTCCACACCCTGGGCATGGGCACAAATGCGCAAGAAAATGCGCAGGCTGCCCGCGACACCCTGGCCTACTTTGAAAAGATGGAGGCGGAAGGCCTCAATCTGAGCTACGACGTTATCCCGTCCCCCTATTCCATGGACCTGACGGTTCCCTATTTCTCGATGTTCTTAAGGCCCTTTGTCCTGCTTTGCGGCGGAAGGAAGGAATTTGCCAGACAGTTACAGGCAGGCGATGTGCGAAAGCTCGTCCACACCGTTGTAGAACAGGGTCTCTATCCCGCCCTCGACGACTCCAAGCTCATGACTTCCGTCTATCCGATCCTGATGGTCTCAAGGCATGCAAGCCGTCCGGAGGCCATCGGCATGAACCTTCTGGCTTACGCGCAATCACTTGATAAGAATCCGCTCGACGCCGTGCTTGACCTCTTCATGGAAGATCCCGACATGGGCGTCGACATGGCCCTTCCCGATTCCGTGGAATCCAACGAGATCCTCTGCCGCCATCGCCTGGCCATGCCCTGCGCCGACGGTTTCTCGGCCGACAAGGACACCAACCTGGGCATCAACGAGGATCTGTCCATGCTGGCAAACCCGATGAACCTCTCCTGCATGATCCGCTGGCTGCTCTTGCACGGCAAAGAACGCTTTGAGGATTCGATCCGCCAGATCACGTCCTACCCGGCGAAACGTTTCGGCATCAAGGACAGAGGTATCCTCAAGGAAGGTGCCTACGCCGACATCCTCGTCCTTCAAAAGGACGGGCTTTACAGCCATGACCGCGATGAGAATCCCCTGCAATATCCGGAAGGCATCGATTACGTCTTCGTCAACGGCCGGCTCACGATCGACCACAAGAGGCAGGTCAAAGGCGTGAAGGCCGGACGGATGCTGAAGAAAAACCAACAGTAAACAAAAGGCTGCAATGCAGCCTTTTTCATTGATTGCTGTCGAGGTAATACTGCAGGATCCTGACGGCCGCCTGCTGATCGATAACCTTCTTGCGCTTCTTGCGGGAGACGTTGGCCATGATCAGGAACTCTTCCGAATCCTTGGTCGTATTGCGCTCGTCCTGCAGGACGACCCTGATCCCCGACTCCTGTTCGATGATCTCGCCGACTTCCCTTGACAGTCTGGCCCTTGGCCCTTCGTCGTCATTCTGAAGCAGCGGATAGCCCATCACGACGAGGTCGGGGTTTTCTTGCTTCAGCAGTTCGAGTATTTTATCGATTGCTTCGTCATAATCGTCGCTTTTAAAGCGGATCGTCTTCACCGGCTGAGCGATCCTGCCGGTCTCCGATTTCGATACGCCGCAGGTCACGCTCCCCAGGTCCAGTCCGATATATTTCATGACTCTTCTTCCTCTTCAATCAGGCCGAAGTGGATCAGCGCCTTTTCGATGCCGTCGTCATCGATGTCGGCCGTGACATAATCCGCATCGTTCTTGAGCGTTTCAACGGCATTGCCCATCGCAACGCCGATGCCCGCGTATTTCAGCATCGTCTTATCGTTCTCCCCGTCGCCGAACGCCATGGTCTGGGAGCGTTTCAGCTTCTCTTTATCCAGGAATTTCTGGATGCCGGCCGCCTTGCCGCCGGTCTTGGCGATGATGTCGATGCCCGTATCGTTCCAGCTTGTGATCGTGCAGTGGTCGAGCAAATCCTCCAGCTTCTGTCTGGTCTCGCTGTTGACGAAGGCCAGACACTGGTAGATCTTTTCGCCGCTGTATTCGCCGATGTCGGGGATCGTTCCGTGCGTGCTCTCCTGCGTCTGGATGACGACGTCGTCCACGTAGTTGATATAGCGCTTGTCTTCGCCGATCAGGACAAAGGGGATCCTGCCGGCCCGGAAGATGCTGACGAGGACTTCCACTTCGCCCGGGTCGATCTCGTTGCCCGCGAACATCTTCTCATCACGGTCAAGACAGATGTTGCCGTTGAGCGTCAGATAGCCGTCCAAGTCGATCCCATCGAGCGGGAGCTTCTTCATCTCGGTGAGATCTCTTCCCGTCGCCACGACGGCCTTGATTCCTTTTTTCTGCAGCTTTCTGATCGCTTCGATCGTCGAGAGGGGCACGCTTCCGCTGCTGTGGGACAGCAGGGTGCCATCGATGTCGAAGAAGATGACGCGGATATCCGGATCAGCAGAAGGATCTTTCTTTTCCACGTTGAAGATGTCCGTGAATCCGGTCATGTCAAAGACATCGAGGATCTCCTCGTTGGCGTTGATGATGGAAAAGGCGCCTTTGTCGGAGACTTTCTTTCTGGCTTCGAGAAAGACCCGCAGGCCTGAAGAGGAGATGTAGTCCGTCTCCGACAGATCGATGATCAGGTTGCTGCTTTCCTCCAGCGCCGACAAAAGAGCGCTTCTGAACTCTTCAGCGCTCGTCGTATCGATGCGTCCATAGGGACGCAGTGTCAGCAGATCGCCATATAAAATCCTGTCAATTTTCATAGTGTAATTCTTTCTTCGCACGGCTGCCGTTTTTTTCAGCCTCACTTCTGTCGTTACAATATTATTCTACCTTTGATTTGCCCTTTTCAGCCGCAATACTTCACTGTTTTTTCGACTTTGCTGAAATCTGTGTTTCTGTCAATAAAAAAGGCACATCCTTTCGGTGTGCCCCGTTTTTTGTCTTTCTCAGTTCAGTATTCTCGTCATCGTCAGAATGTTGTGTCCGTCGACTCTGTCATAGGAACAGAAATCGGTCGATTTCTTGATCATATAGATGCCGAGTCCGCCGATCTTTCTCTCTTCAACGCCGGCGCTGATATCCGGATCATCCATGCTCAAAGGATCAAAAGCCATGCCCTGATCCTTCAGGATGATGGAAACTCTGTCGCCCTCAAAGAGCAGGCCAACATTCACCTTTCCCGGCCTTCCCTCATATGCGTAGTGCGCAATATTCACAAACGCCTCTTCCAAGGCAAGGCTGAGAGCCATGATATGCTTCATGCCGACACTGCGTCTTTCCAGTTCTTCCGTCAGAAAACCCAGCACCTCGTGGAGCTGTCTGTCATCGGCGTCAAACTCTCTTTCGGTCAGTGTCCTTTCCATGTCATTCGATCGTCAGAATCTGTGTAAAGCCGGTCATCTCGAGGACTTCCATGATCTCCTCGTTGACGTTCTTCAGGGTCATCGTTCCCTTGTCTGTCATGCCTTTCTGGGCGTTCAGGAACACTCTGAGACCTGCGGACGAGACATATTCCAGTTCCTTGAGATCCAGAACGAGTTCGTTTGTGTCCTCGGGAACTTCCTTGAGTGCCTCTTCCAGCTGAGGTGAAGTCAATGTGTCCAGACGGCCCGTCAGTTCGATCGTGCACTTTTTATCATCGACGACTTTGTTGATTTCCACTATCGATATCCTCCTTGTTTATTGCCTGATTCAAGTTTATTATAGCTTATTTGACATTGCAGATGCATGAGCTTCACTGCGCATGACAAAAAAGTTCTGTCGTCTATATTATATCCGCTTTTGAGTGAGACCGCATCATTCCGCTCTTTTTTATATAATTAAGATATATGAGCGCAAACGCAGAAATACTGAGCAGAAAAATCGCCGAAAGCGTTGAAGAACACGGCGGCCGCGCCTACTATGTCGGCGGCTGCGTCAGAGACAGACTTCTGGGCAGAGAAAACAAGGACATCGATATCGAGGTGCATGGCATCGCGTCGGATGTTTTAAAGATGGTTCTCGATAATTTAGGAAATCTTCTCAGCTATGGAAAGAGCTTCGGAATCTACTCGATCAGAGGAAGCAATCTCGATATCGACATGCCCAGACGCGAAAGAAAAACCG
>JAEEGL011597815.1_pt1 | contig 13539 bp, 12 predicted proteins | sample 9134231 | NCBI WGS metagenome assembly JAEEGL01 (sample SAMN16246548, study PRJNA631951) | gut metagenome | biome: gut microbiome; feature: rumen; material: fiber-attached | host: Bos | place: Iran: Karaj | collected 2018-10
AATTTCTGAAATCATATTCATTCCTTAAAAAAAAAGATTTTACGTTAAGTGCGTGCATATCTGACGACGAGAGAAGCAAGCACCACGAAAAGAAAAACAGGTGACCATGCGCCTGAAAATGGTGATATATACTCAAACTTTGCAAGAAGCATCGTTATCATCTGCGCGACATAAAAAAGAACTGAGGCACAGATGCTTGAGGCAAGGCTTATCAGCATGACGTTCTTACGAGTTTTTCCGCTTAAGCCTATCGAAAGAAATACTACAATAAAAAGGACAAATGGGAAACTGAATTTTTTATAATAAAGGCTCAGCTGCTCGGCAAACGGAAGCCCCGCTTTTTGCAGGTGTGATATGTATTCTCTGGCTGATTTTACGTTTACAGTCTCGACGCTAACCACTTTGTTTTGAAAAGTCTCCGGCCTTTCAGTTAAAGTCCTTGAAACATCATCTGTAACACGATCAACCAGAACTTCACCGTTTTCAAAGCGGTAGCGGCTTCCACCCGTCACGCTCCAGTATCCTGGATTTTCTTTCCAGATTGCAAAATCAGCACGCAGTATGGAATTCAACGACTTATCTTCATTTCTGATGACGACAAGCATTGAGTTGAGCCGCTTGTTTTCATCATCGTACATATCTGCCTTATAAACAACGTTTCCGCCCTCACTCAAAACGACAAGCCTGTCATTATCAAGGGATTTTTCTTTTTTTAAGGCGTCATCCTGCTCAACTAATTTTTTAGCATAAGTCGGAACAACAATCCTGTCATCAAACACAAACATTGCGACGCTCATCAAAAGTGCAAAAATCAAAAGGGGAGACGTAAACCTTGAAAGTGAGACACCTGAACAGAAAACTGCGATAAGCTCATTGTTTGCATACATGTCGCTCAATGTATACGAAACTGCAAAAAGGATTGCCAGCGGCGTTGAATACCACAATGTCTTCGGCAGATAGAGAGCCATTATCTTAAGGACTCTGTAAACTGAGACAGAATTCGATATATATCCCCAGAGATTCATCATCAAATCAACAAGGACGAATACAAAGGCAAAAAACAGGAGTGAGGCAAGAAACAAAAAGAACACTTTCTTGAAAAGATATAAAAACAGCTTCATTTTCTTACTAACCTGAAATAAAACACAATTCCTGCAAATCCAACCAGAAAGTTCGGAAGCCACATCACGCTCACGCCACCGATTCCGCTTCTGGAACTGAATATTTGGGCTACGATACTGACGGCCCAGTAAAAGACAGAAATAAAGATTCCGATAATCAGGCCGATTGTCTGACCGTTATGCTTTCCGAAAAGCAAAGCAAGAGGAAGAGCTATCAGCGCAAAAAAAAGTGAGCCGAAAGGAAGCGAGAATTTTTTGGAAAGCTCCAGCCTGTACAGGTTTTTGATTCTGTCCGTTATTTCCTCGGAGGAATCCATCAATTTTATCTGCTTGAAAAGGTCATAAGATGTCATTTCCCTTGGACTTACGCCCTGTGACTTTGGAATAAAAGTCGACTCAAAAATATTAAGCTCCATTTTATCTGCAAGCATGACATCATAGTCATTTTTCGTATTGGTCTTAAAAATCATTACTTCTGCATCGCTCATCTCAAGGTTCATCAAAACACCGCTCTCACCTGACTTTCTGACAACTGAGTTATCCGCTACAATGATCCTGCTGTTTCCGTCAGCATCCATATCAAAAAAAACAATGTCGCTTACGTTTTCGCCTCTCACGTCTCCGATTACAAGAGTCTTGTCATTTGTCCGCTTTATTGAATTCGGCTCAAGCTCAACAGCCGGATTCGAGGTCAAAATCGAACGGTAAAGCTTGTTGTAATTTATGGTTCCAAGCGGCAAAAGATAGTCATTTACAAAAAAAGAGGCGATTGAAATCATCAATCCTAAAAAAAGAACCGGGAACAAAAGGATTTTGTAACTTTGCCCCGTAGCACGAAAAATCAGGATTTCATTATCAGAGGCAAGCCGCCCAAGACACATCAAAAAGCCAACAAGCGTTGCAAATGGCGCAGACTGAGCAATAATCATCGGGAGTGAGTACCATATCAGTCTCAAAACACCGATTACGGGAACCCTTTTTTTAAGGATGTTCTCAGCAACGAGAAGAATCTGATTCACGAAGAACATCATGAAAAAGAACAGAAATGAAATCGAAAAATACAGAAAAAGCTCTTTAAGAAGATAGCGGACGATTATGTGCCTGTTAAGTCCGTTTGACTCAACCATCGCAGTCTTAAAAAAGTCGGCCTTTTTCTTAAAGCCAATCCTGAAAAAAAAGCGGGAAAGGTTTCTGCTCGCCCAGTTGAGAAAATTAAATGACTCCCACTTACGGGAAAAATAATAAAGAGTAAAAGCAAGATTCTTTCGGAGGCTGCTTATTTTCCAGATATGAAAATACCTCAAAATAAAAGCCGTACAAATCCTTAAATAAGAATTGAACTTTGACTCCTTAAACTTTTGAGAAAACAAAAAGCGCAGTCGAAAAACTTTGTCGATAAAATTCTGCAAGCTAGTTGCCCACTCCAGTTGAGCCGAATCCACCAGAGCCGCGCTCAGTTTCGTCCAAATCCTCACTCTGAACAAAAATGCCCCTCGTAACAGGAGCGACTACTATTTGAGCAATGCGGTCTCCATTGTGAATCACAAAATCCTGATCTGATGTATTGATTAAAATTACTTTTACTTCGCCACGGTAATCAGAATCAATTGTGCCCGGAGTATTTAAGACTGTAACGCCATTTTTGGCAGCAAGCCCCGAACGCGGACGAACTTGAATTTCATACCCCTGAGGAATTGCAAAGCGAAGTCCTGTCGGGATGATTTTTCGCTCACCGGCTTTTAAAACCTCGTCATTCGTAAGAAAGGCACAGATATCACTTCCGGCCGCACCAGAAGTCTGATATGAAGGCAAAACGGCACCGGAAGAAGCAACACATTTTATTTCAATATTATTCTCGCTAGTCATGATGAAAATTATAGTGGATTCCGTGATTATTAACAATTGCAAAAGATTTGATGATTTTTTCTTAAATTCAAAAAAAAACTTATTATTTTTATCCACAATCCGAAAATAAATGGGTAAGCACCGCAAGTTTACGGTGGATTTTTAAAAGTTTATCCAAATTTTGGATTTTACGGGAGAAAAATTATGGGAACTTACACATTAAAAAGCATCGGAAGCAATTCGGACTATATGACAGTTGTACGTGAGATGGATGACGGCTACGTCGTTCGTATCGTAAGAGATAAAGACGGTTACGATGATGTTACGACAGATTACATCAGCAAGGCATTGTTTGAAAGCTGCGTAAGAACAGGTTACCTCACAAAAGTAAGTGAACCTGCAAAAATTGCGGCAAATGCCTAGAGATTTTCCTTAAGGATATTTTCTGCTGCCATGAGCCTCTCTTCTACAGACATGACTTGTGGCAGCCAGTGAATGTCAATTCCTTTTTTTTCCATACACCTGAACCAAGTTTCCTGCCTTTTTGCAAACTGTCCTATCGCAAGATTTAAAAGCTCATAAAGTTTTTCTTTTGATTCAATCTTTCCCTGAAGATACTGAGAGACAAATCTATATTCAAGTCCCAAAGACTCAAGGCGCGCCCACGAAGCTCCATTTTCACTTTCATTTTCGTGAAGACTTATCACTTCCTCGATGAGGCCTTCTTCAAGCCGTTTCTTAAGCCTGTCAGAAATTCTAGATCTGACAAGAGTGCGTTCAAGCGTCGTCCCAATCACAAGCGGCTCGATTCTTACTCTTTTTGCCCTGAGTTTTTCTCGCAAGGCACGGCATTTTTCACTCTTGTTAAAGCGGTTTATGAGGATTGCCTTAATCATCCGCTCTTTTTCACCGAATTCTGAAGTATTATGAAGCTTTTCTTTTTCGGCAATGAGGATTTGCTTTAATTCTTCCTCAGTCTTTTCCTCAAGCTCAGCCCTTTCATCGGGATTTTCCTCAAAAGGAATCATATCGTAGTTGTGAAGGATGGAATCGATGTACATTCCTGTTCCACCGACACAAAAAGGAAGTTTGGAGCGGGATAAAATATCCTTTGTGCTTGAATAAAATCCTTCCTGAAAATCAAAGAGATTGAACTCCCTGTTCAAATCGCAGACATCAATCAAGTGATATGGAATTTTTTTCCCGTCCACGACATATTCAGACAAATCTTTTCCAGAGCCTATATCGAGATTTTTGTAAACCTGCCTTGAGTCGGCGGAAATCACTTCTCCATCGTGAAGGGCTGCAAGCCGAACGCCAATGGCAGTTTTTCCGACGGCAGTCGGGCCGAGAATGAAAACGCAATTATATGACACGACACACCGCACACTTTAAGTATTCTGATTTAGGATATCCGAGAAGGACTGGATGATCAGGGCCGGCTCCAAATTTTGCAAGAACCTGAACGCGCTTCTTGGAATCTTCCGCAGCCTTCATCACCATTCCATAAAAATGCTCAGCGTCAAAGAAATATGAGCACGAGCAGGTGACAAGGATTCCATTTGGATTTAAAAGACGCATTGCGCGCAAGTTGATTTCCTTGTATCCGCCGTATGCTTTCTGAATGTTTTTTGCAGTTTTTGTGAATGCCGGAGGATCAAGAATTATCACGTCGAATTTTTCGCCGGAAGCCTCGTACTGTTTCAAGAGGTCAAAGACATCCGCACAAACAGCCTTCATTTTTGACTCAGCATGATTCAGGGCAATATTTTTATTTACGAGCTCCACTGCTTCCTGCGAGATGTCCACGGAAATGACTTCTTTTGCGCCAGAGACAAATGCGTTCAAGCCGAATGCACCAGTGTGAGTAAAGGTATCAAGGACTCTTTTTCCGCTGCAGAGATTTCCGACATATTTGCGGTTGTCTTTTTGATCCAGAAAGTATCCTGTCTTCTGACCATGCGCAAGATCAACTTCGATCAGGACATCATTTTCCCTTATGACGATTTTTTCATCACGGACTTCTCCATCCCAGCAGGAACGAAGCTTAAGCCCTTCTTTTTCACGTCCCGGAACATCACTTTTTTCGTAGATTCCGTATGGCTTTATGATTTTTCTTAAGGCGCTTAGGATTTCCCTTCTGAAAACCTCGCAGCTCAAAGTCGAGAACTGAACGACGAGATAGACATTTTTCTTGACGTCAACATACCTTTCAACGATAAGCCCAGGAATAAAATCGGCCTCGCCGTAAATAAGGCGGTAAGAGTCTTTTATGTTATAATGAAGCTTTCGTAAATCATATGCATTTTGAATTTTTTCGTTAAAAAAAGCCTGAGTATCTTCGGTAATCTTATCTGCATGCTCCGTGCCTATCATTCTGACGGTAATCTTTGATTTTTTGTTGATTACGCCGCTTCCTAAAAATCCGCCGGCATTTGCAAATACTTCAACTACGCTTCCGTCCTCCACGGCAGATTGCAGGAGTTCTGTCTGACGAACAGTTCCGTTGTCGTCAAATTTAATGTGAGAAATTTCGTTATCAAAAACCCAGGGAAAGCCCTGCTTCAATTCATTTTCTTCTTTTGCCTTTAAAAAAACACGTGGAAACATTTTCATGAGAAAAAATTATACCGAAAAGAAAACTAAGTAGCAACGAGCCGTTTTTGAATGCTACGAGCCGTAAGAGTTCAGGCAATTTTTCGAAAAAAAATGCCAAGTGAATTTTTCATCATTTTTTCCTTGCACAAATGATTTCGTGTTATAATTCTATTATGAAAATAGCTTTTTTTGATACACGTTCTTACGACAAGGCTTCTTTTACAAAAGCAAACGAAGCCTACAATTACGATATAGATTTCCGCGACTACAAGCTCAACGAAAATACAGCCCTCACTGCCCAAGGCTTTGATGTGGCCTGTGTTTTTGTAAATGATGTTGTAAATGCGGAAGTAATTTCAAAGCTGGCACAAGCCGGGGTAAAACTGATTGCCCTTCGCTGTGCCGGATTTAACAATGTAGATCTTTCTGCAGCTGCAAAAAATGGAATAAAAGTTGTCCGCGTTCCAGCTTATTCACCTTATGCGGTCGCAGAACACGGAGCCGCACTCCTGCTTTCTTTGACGCGTCACATTCCACAGGCCTACCTGCGCACAAAAACTGCAAACTTCAATATTGAAGGACTTACCGGCCGCGACCTTCACGGACTTACGGCAGGAATTTTGGGAACAGGAAAAATCGGTCAGATAATGGCGGGAATACTCAAAGGCTTTGGCATGAAAATCATCGCTTATGACCCTTACCCGAATCAAAACTGGGCTAAGGAAAGCGGCGCCGTTTATGTAACCAAGGAAGAAATCTTTCAGCAAAGTGATGTCTTAAGCCTGCACTGTCCGCTTACGGAAGAAACAAAGCACATCGTAAATCATGACAGCATGAAGATGATGAAACATGATGCAGTAATCATCAACACGGGACGTGGAGCACTCATCGACTCAAAGGCTCTGGTTCACGCCTTAAAGCACGGTCACATCGGTGGAATCGGCATGGACGTTTACGAAGAGGAAAGCAAGTACTTTTTCAGTGACTGGTCTACGGATATAATGACTGATGATGTTCTTGCGCGCCTGCTCACTTTCCCAAATGTAATCATCACAGGTCACCAGGCTTTCCTTACGACAAATGCCCTTAAGAATCTGGCTGACACCACTTTAGAAAACATCCGCGTCTTTGCATCAGGTCAGACTCTTGAAAACGAGGTAAAATAATTTAAGGAGCATGTAAGTCATGAGTTTTATTGGAAATGTCATCTGGTTTATGCTTGGCGGATTCATATTAGGCCTCATCTGGATACTGGCCGGAATTTTATGGTGCTGCACGATCATCGGCATTCCAATCGGAATCCAATGCTTTAAGATTGCATTTCTTGCAATGTGTCCTTTTGGAAAGAAGCTCATGAATAACGGCAGCACGATGTCCGTTCTATTAAACATCCTGTGGATCTGTATTTCAGGAGTTGAGCTTGCCGCAACACATCTGGTTATCGGTGTGCTGTTCTGCGTGACGATCATAGGAATTCCTTTTGGAAAGCAGCATTTCAAGCTTGCAATGATAGCATTGATGCCATTTGGAACTTACAGTTTTTAAATTAAAACTCAATCCTCATCTTAATGCTATAATTCACCTGCTTCGAAAATTTTTAATTTATCGCACGAATCGCATTGATTATGTTCATGTATCTGGCACCGTGTTTTTCATAAACAGGATTCATCGCCTTTTGAAAACTTGAATATGTGGCTTCTGAAAGTTCAATGACAGTGCAGCCATTTTCCTTGGCGACACGCTCTGAATACGCTTCGCGTTCCTTCCACTTTTGAATCTCATATTCCTGAGTCTGTTTTGCTGCTTTTTTGATTATCTCAACATCTTTTGGATCCAGACGGGACATCACTTTTTTTGAGGCTATGAGAATTTCAGGAACTCTAGTGTGCTGATCCAAAATAAAATAAGGAGCTATGCTGTAATCTCCGTTATTCTGATAAGTCGGAAAATTATTCTCAGCACCATCAATTTCGTTTCGTTCTATTGCGCCACGAACCTGCGTCATGCTCAGTCCTGTCACACCTGTCGCACCGATTGCCTTGCACATGTCAAGCATTATTTGACTTCCGAGAACCCGAATCCTAAGCCCCTTCATGTCCTCAACAGAATGAACAGGCTTCGTCACGTAAAAATTTCGGGCACCAGAATCATAATAGCAAAGTCCTATCAAGCCGGAACCGGAACTTTCGATTCCGGAAAGAATTGACTGGCCGATTTCACCATTCAGGACTTTCCACATATGCTCTGAGCTTTTATACAGATATGGAAACTGAATTGCATTAATCTGATCCACAAATGCAGAGACGGATGAAGCAGAAACTCTCGTAAACGCCAAATCACCGTATTTTAAAGCCTCGATGGCATCTCCCTCATTATCAGCAAGAGCACCACCTGCCCTGACTTCAATTTTAATTCTGCCCTCTGTCATTTCTTCCACGAGGCGGCCAAATTCCTCATCTGCCAAAGTAGTCGGATAGCCTTTTGAGTGGTTGTCAGAAAGTCTCAAAGTAACAGGATGCTTCGTAATGGAGGCTTCTTTTTTATTTGCACAGGAAATAAAGACAATTGAAATAAAGATGCCGGCCAAAATCTTCATGTATTTTAAAGAATATCTTTTCATAAAACTCCAATCTCCCCTACTCTGTCTTAAAGCGGTCAATCTGATTTCCAATATTTGTGATGGAATCCTGAACGTTTTTAGAAATTCCAGAAAGCATGACGCCAGTATCGTTTATTTTCTTTGCACCGGCAGACATTTCATTCATTCCACTCTTCATGTTTTCAGTCAAAGTTTGAAGGGACTCCATTTCCCTCATGATCCTCTCGTTGCGGCTGGCCATTTCTTTTGAAGCCTTCTGTACATCAAGTGTACTCTCATTCATATTTTTTAAGGTGTCTCCAATCTGCTTTGAACCTTCGTTCTGTTCTTCCATTGCAGATTTTATCATGACGACAAGCTCATCCGTTTCTTTTATGTGGTCTGAAACGGCATTGAAAGCCGCGCTTGCTTCGTTTGAAGAATTTACAACAGTTGCGATTGCATCCTTGATTTTAATAAGCTGCTTTCCGATAGAGTCTGACTGTGCCGAAGATGTTTCTGAAAGCTTTCGGATTTCGTCCGCGACTACAGAGAAACCTTTTCCAGCCTCTCCTGCATGAGCTGCCTCGATTGCAGCATTCATCGCAAGAAGGTTCGTCTGCTCAGCGATACTTGAAATTGCAACGTTTGCCTCTGCAAGCATCTCAGACTCTTCCTCAATCTGCTGAATCTGATCATTAACATTCTGCTGCTTTTCAAAACCGATTTTAATATTTTCGTTTAGGACTTCGAATGAGTCTGACATTTTGTCAACTGACTTGGTGACTGAAGAAATGTTTCCGATCATTTCCTCAATTGCAGCTGAAGCCTGTGTTACTCCTGCCGTCTGATTGTCAACCAGAGCATCAAGATTCGTTATGTTGTTTGAAATGTCCGTTACGGCATCCGCAGTCTGATTTACATTTTCTGCCTGAGCGAAAATCTGCTGGTGAATGCTGTCAATGTTGGCAATAATCTGGGTAATCGAAGTTGAAGTGTCTTCCGTGCTTACCAGTAATTTTTCACCGCTTTCTCCGAGTTCTGTTTTCGTGAATTTGACTTCCTTCATAATTTCCTGAAGCTTATCAAGGAATTTGTCAAAGTGAATTACAAGGTCTCCGACCTCATCACGAATAAGAAGTCTGCAGCGTTTGGTAAGGTCGGCGTCCCCGGAAGAAAGTTCCTTCAAAAAATTCGTTACGTTATAAATGCGCCACATCAACCAGTGCACGAACCTGTAGCAGAAGAATCCCAGAATAATTATAAGTATGCTTGCAATCGGTATGACAACCCTCAGAGTGTTGTTCTGAATTGATTTTACAATCTCAACGCTTCTGGCAATAAAGACCATTCCTGAAATCGCACCATTGCTGGATTCAAGCGGGAAATAAACTGACATGTAATCAATTCCGTTTATGGTATTGTAGCCATGATACTCATTTCCATCATATAAAACTGCATTTACGATAGATTTGTCTGTCAGGTTTTCCTTCAGATATGATTCGCCAAGATTTGTGGAGACAGCCTGAGTTCCTTTAAAAATCGTGCACAATGCATTATACGAAGAGGATACCTGTTTTATTATCTTGCCGTCTTCAAGGGAATACGCAGCTACGACACAGCCGACGATTTTTCCCTTATGCCTGACAGGAGCTGTTGATATTATTGAAAAATTAGAATTTCCGATATCATCATAAGAATAACCGGCTGTTCCGCGAAGGGCACTTTGAACTGAATTTATTTTATTCAAGACTGTATCCGCGGCAATTCCCTCTCCAGACAAGACCCTGCCTGAAACATCCAGAAAGGCCAGAACATCAACATTAATGGTGCCGTTTGCCCAACTGCATATATTCTTGAGGCCATGAGAATCAGATTTAGAAGTAAGTTCCGTTACATCAGGACGATTTGAAAGCATCATTACGTCAGCCTCCAATGCACGCCTCCAGTCATTCAAAGTCTGCTCCAAACCATTAGCAAAATACCTGAGGTCATTGTTTGTAGCATCTGTAACTCCAGCGGCAAAAATGTTCAGCTCCAAGGCAGCAACGCCTATAACGCTAACTACAACTGACGTAATAATGACGGCCAAAAGCTTTACTACAATAGGAACATTTCTTCTGGCATTTTCATCAAAACGATCAAGAGATTTCTGTATTTTTTTCATATCCTTATCCAATGAGTTTTGTTTTTTGATTATAATATTCCGAGTTCGCTTGGTAAATCTCGCATGCCGACCTTTTTTCAAATACTTTTTGAATAAAAACGACTTTTTATTTAGCAACATTTCGTCACTTATTTTTAATTTTAGCATTGACAAGTTATAAAAGATATCGTACACTCGCCATAAGCAACGAAATGTTACTTATTATGATTTAATTCCGCTGTTGCCGAATAGAATTTTAACAGGAGAAAACAATGATTTTAGACAGCATTAACTCACCAGAAGATTTAAAAAAACACTCTGTTTCTGAGCTTGAGACAATTGCTCTTGAAATCCGCGAGGGACTTTTTAACCGCCTTACAAAAATCGGCGGACATTTCGGGCCAAATTTCGGCTTCGTTGAGGCAACGATTGCCCTTCATTATGTTTTTAATTCCCCAAAAGACAAGTTCGTCTTCGATGTCTCACATCAGTCCTATGCACACAAAATGCTCACCGGACGAAAGGCAGGCTACTTCGATGACAGCCGTTTTTCTGAGGATTCCGGCTACACAAATCCGGACGAAAGCGAGCATGACTTTTTCAACATCGGACACACTTCAACTTCAATAGCACTGGCCTTAGGACTTGCAAAAGGCCGTGACATCCTCGGCGCAAAAGAAAACGTAATCGCAATCATCGGTGACGGCTCCCTTTCTGGCGGCGAAGCCATGGAAGCATTAAGCGTTGCGGGAAGCGAGCTTAATTCAAATTTCATCATCGTGGTGAACGACAACGAAATGGCCATTGCAGAAAACCACGGCGGCATCTACAAAAACCTTAAAACACTCCGGGATTCAAACGGGAAGGCCGAGAATAACTGGTTCACTTCATGGGGACTTGATTATGTCTACGAAGAAAATGGAAACGACATCGCCTCACTCATAAAAGTTTTTGAGAAAGTAAAGGATTCAAATCATCCGGTGGTAGTCCACATTCACACACAAAAGGGAAAAGGCTACGAGCTTGCAGAAAAAAACAGGGAGAGCTGGCACTGGACAATGCCTTTTGACAGGTCTACAGGAAAGGCGAAATTCAGCTTTGGAAACGTCGAGTCTTATTTTGGAATGACAAGCCAATATATAGTCGAAAAAGCTAAAAAAGACAGGGATTTTGTGGTTGTAACACCAGCAATGCCGATGTCAGCAGGTCTTGGACCAAAAGAACGAGAAATGCTTGGCAGACAGTTCATCGACACGGGAATCGCTGAGGAAGCGGCAGTAGCCGTTGCCTCTGGAATTGCAAAAAGAGGAGCAAAGCCTCTTTTGGTCACGAACATGACGTTCTTACAGCGCGCTTACGACCAGATTTCCCAGGATGTCTGCATCAACAAAACGCCTGTCACCATGCTCATGAATTTTTCTTCATTTGACGGACTTACCGACGTAACCCATCTTGGCATTTTCGGACTTGCGGCATTCACCAATATTCCAAACCTTGTAGTTCTCTGCCCATCCAGCGCAGAAGAATACATTTCAATGCTCGACTGGAGCCTTGAGCAGAGGGAAAATCCGGTTTTGATTCTGATTCCGGGAAACAATGTAAGCCATCGACAGGCAGATAAAAGCTATGATGCTTTGAACCGTTTCAAAATTGAAGAGCAAGGTAAAAAAGTTGCCGTCATCGCACTTGGAGATTTTTTCCAGAAAGGACAGGAACTTGCATTCGCCATCAAGGAAAAGCTTGGCTTCACTCCAACCCTCATAAATCCGCGATTTGCATCCACTCTCGACAAGGAAATTCTTTCAGGCCTTGAAAAAGAACATCAGCTTGTAATCACCTTGGAAGACGGAATCCTTGAAGGCGGATTCGGACAGAAAATCGCATCGTTCTATGGACCAAGCAGTATGCTGGTAAAAAATTATGGCCTTGAAAAGAAATTCTACGACCGCTACGATCCTGCAGAGCTTTTGCGAGAATGCGGCATGACAACGCAACAGATTTTGGAAGACATAAAAAAAGCCATCATGCAATAAAAAAACGCCCTTCCTTTCTAAAATATACTTTGCATAAAAATTGATTTTATATTATGGGCGTTCGTCGTTCGCACTTCGTGCTCACTTCGAAAGTTATGGAAGCGTTGCTCCCATAACTTTCGACGGCGCTCTTTCCGCGCTTCGCCATTCGGCTCATCCAAAGGACTGCCATACGGCAGGCGCTCCAATCACTAACGCATTTTCCCTAAATCTCCAGTTTGAATAATCCATGCTGATTACAGAAAAAACAAATCTGAGAAGTTTCACTGATTTTAAACCTCGCCTGTGCCTCCTGCTCCGGGTAAAGCTTTTTGATTTTCACACCGTCCGAACAAAGCGAAGCAATAAAAGAAATATAATGTGATTTTGTCATTTCGTGACTAACACACACAAAGTATTCATCTTCAATGCGTTCGATTTTTACTTGATGAGTTGAATCTGCTTTTTCAGCGTCCAATGGAGGCAATGTAATTCCACAGCAACTTACAAGAGACTGTCCGCTTGAGTAAATGATGTTGCCGCAAACAGGGCAGGCATAAAAGCTGCCTTTCAGCATATTGAAAGTTCGGTTTGTGTTTGTCACGCTTTCACCTGAAAGCAACTCCTGCACAGATACTCCCAGAACTTTTGCAAGAATCTCAATCAACGAGATATCAGGAAGACCTCGTCCACACTCCCACTTTGACACGGCCTTGTCCGTCACATTGATTTTTTCAGCAAGCTCAGCCTGAGTCAAATGCCTTTTCTCCCGGAGAGCCTTAATCATTGGGCCTGTTACATATTGATTTGTCATAACCATCCTCTGAATAATGTTTTATGAGCGCTCATGATGTAACGATACAACAGCAGACGGCTGAAGACAACCTACGGATTGTAGAGTGAGGATAAATCATCCGCACAGGCAAAAAAAATCCCCCGCCGTGAAAGGCAGGGGAATCAAAAGGAAAATATGAAAAAAGCCGGCAGCCGGCTCAGGCACAGCCCCCGCCGAGACTCGCCTAAAAACTTGCCTCGCAAGTTTTTTCGCCGGGGCGACCGGCTCCCTACCTGCTTCCCCGCAGACGCAGCATCATCGGCGCTGATAAATCATCCGCACGTGCAAAAAAAAATCCCCTGCCGTCAGTGGCAGGGGAATCAAAAGGAAAATATGAAAAAAGCCGGCAGCGACCTACTTTCCCGCAGATGCAGTATCATCGGCGCAGGGGTGCTTGACTTCCG
>JAEEGL011861066.1_pt1 | contig 13539 bp, 16 predicted proteins | sample 9134231 | NCBI WGS metagenome assembly JAEEGL01 (sample SAMN16246548, study PRJNA631951) | gut metagenome | biome: gut microbiome; feature: rumen; material: fiber-attached | host: Bos | place: Iran: Karaj | collected 2018-10
CAGGTTCGCCTGGGGCTTTTTGTATGCGCGTAATTTATAAAAATAAAACTTGCAATTTATTACAAGTTTTATTATACTAATTTTTGAGGTATTATGGCCTCTTTTAAAACCATAGGGGGATTCTTATGTCTGAAACAATTAAGAACTTAGGAACAGAGCAAAAAGTCAGCAAGAAAACAGCGGATAAACGTTATGATAGATATCTTGACGATCCATTTACTTTCTCACTTGACGAAGCACTCCAAACACTAGGTCCAAGAAGAGAAACAATTCGTCGTTAATCTTCTAGTTTTAAACCTAAGAAAAGAAAATCGCGAGGGGCAACTCTCGCGATTTTTTTATATTTAATAATTGTTTATTCTTGGACTACTGGAACTACTACTTGAGCACCTGTTTTGAATGATGTTACTTCGTAACTTGCTGAGCCATGATCACCTTGAATATCAGCGCCTGAAACGCCCCAATATAGGGTAATACCTGTTTCCTTATCAATAATTACTTTGGCTTGGACATATGCAACACCGTTAGTTTCTTTTAACTGATATTCAGTGGCAGATCTTCCAACAAATGTTACGTCTTTTACTTTGTGATATCCTTCATATCCATCATAAACGTTTCCCATATAAATGAATGAAGCATAAATATCAAAACTATATACTTTATCTAAACCTATAGAAGCAAGATATTCTTTTGTATATGTTTGGTCTAACTCAAACTTTGTTGAATCTGCGTTGTATGCATAGATATAAAAATTAGTTTCATCTTGTCTCCATAAGGTCTTGGAGTCACTACCTGTATACATCCAGAAATATCCATCTTTGTTGCCTATTGTGGTTTCTGTTTGTTCAGTGCTTTCAGAATCACTTGATGTGTATTTAAAAGTAAGTTCAAGTCCTTCTGTTTCACCAAGTTCTTTAACTTTTGCTTTGGCTTGTTCTTCGGTCATTGGAAGATTTGTGCCTTTTTCATCACTCTCTTTGTCACCGCAACCAGTCAATGCAAAGGCAGCAATCATTGGTAATAATGCAAAAATTTTCTTCATAAATACTTCTCCTTTTTGCTAAATATTAATTCTATATTAGTAGATTTCTAAATAAAAAACCAACTTTTCATACGCGAGTTGGTTCTTTGTTTTAATTATTCTTTAGTAGCGCCTGTGACGAAAATACAAGATCATGATGTTCATTAACATAACCACCTGGTTCACCGTTTATGATTATATCATAATTCTCATCAATGAAGCCGACATACTCACCTTGTAGGTATATCTCTCCTTGATCTGACATAGTGCCAAATTTATGTCCGTTCGCGAAGAAATCTCCGCTTGGCAAAATATAGCCAACTAATTCGTCATCGATATAAACATTTTTGCCGAAGCACTCAACAAAAATCATTTTTTAGATTTAACGGTCTTTGTAAGGTAGACCTCATAACCTTTGTGCTCGTATTTAAGGTACTTACTGAATGCTAATGTAGCATTAGAAGTTATTGCATAAACACACGAACCAGATCCAGTCATCAAAACGCATTTAAATCCGTCTTGCTTAAGCATTTCTTTAATATCGGCTATCTCTGGGCATAACTTCATAGAAACTTCCTCTAATGAGTTAAACATAGAATCTGCTAGCAATTTATCATCGCCTGTTTCAAGAGCCTTAATAACGTTCTGGACATTACCGTGTTTAAGATTATATTTATCACATTCAGTAAATACTGTTTTAGTTGATAAACCCATCTTTGGTTTAATAACCAAAACTGAATATTGTTTTTTTACTTGAATAGGAGTGATTTTTTCTCCAATTCCTTCAACGTGTGCTGGAACATTCTTTAAACAGAAAGGAACGTCTGCACCAATCTTTAAACAGAATTTGATTTGTTCTTCTTCACTAAGTTTTAACTTACTATGCTTTAAAAAATGTCTTAAAGCTGCAGCCGCATTTGATGAGCCACCACCCATTCCAGCATAAATAGGAATTTCTTTGTGAACTCTAATAATGTAGTTTTGTTTAAAGCCATATTCACTCACCAAAAGTTCGTGAGTTCTATAAATAGAATTGTGATTAATGATTTGTCTTTCGATTGTGTCTGAAACTATATGAGTGTAACGGGCATTTGGAGCTCTTTCGAAATCAATAGTGTCATGAAGTTCTAAAGGAAGCATAACCATGTCTAAATCATGGTATCCGTCCTCGCGTTTACCTAAAACATCTAAATAAAGATTAATCTTTGCAGGGGCTTTTACGTACATAGCAAAATCAGTTTACTCTCTCTTATAGCATTTTCAACAAATTGATATAAAACTCGATTGGTAATTCTTCAGGGCGTTTATTTGTATCAATTCCCATTTTTTCAAGGATTTCCTTGGCTTTTTCCTTATTTTTTACCAAATTTGAAAGATTATTTAAGATGTTTTTTCGCCTCATCAAAAAGAGTTGTTTCATAACTTTATAGAGCTTCAAATTGTCTTCGTTTTTAATGTTTTTATTAGGCTTAATTGTAAATACAACTGAGTCTACATGAGGTACTGGTGCAAAGTTATTTCTTCCAACATCAATTGGTGAAGAAATCTCTGCTACATAGTTCAAAAATAATGAAAGAGGAGACTTATTAAAGCTTAATAGCTTTGGATACACTTCTTTTTGAGTCATTAATACAATACAATCAGCATCTTTTCCGTCTAATAAAAGCTTCTCGATAATTCCGGAAGTGATGTAATAAGGTAAATTACCAATGATCTTATTAAAACCAGACAAATCATGTTTGAGAATGTTTTGACGTTTAACTTCAATGTTGCCTAGACCTTTAAAATTGTCCTCTAAAAACATCAACATGCGTTCATCTATATCAATAAGTTGCGATTTTGCAGGTGATTTTGCTAAAAAATATGATAAAGAGCCTAGTCCTGCTCCAATTTCAAGAACGTGATCTTCATCCTTAATTTCAAGAAGACTTACAATCTTTTCTGCTACTTGAGGGTTAATTAAAAAATTTTGGCCAAGTGATTTGTTGGCTATTAACTTGTAGCTTTTAATCTGTTCAAAATATTCTTTTTCGCTCATAGACAATTTTTAATATCCTCAAGTGATAAGTTTAAATAATTTATTCTTTTAAGAAAAGTTTTTGCATTACAATGACCCAAATGAAAGTTATTTATAACTTTATCTCTTTTAATTGATGAATTTTCGTCACCTACTAGGCCAAGTTTGTTTAAATCTGAATATGTAATAGTTCCAACATTTTCTTTTGTGATTTCAATATAGTTTTCTAATGCGTTTAAGACTTCTTCTTTTGTAGACTCTGCAACTCCTATTTTGTTCTTTTTAACTGCATTTTCTTTCGATATGAAACAATGCTTTAAATTAGGAATATATTGATCTAGCGTGTCTCTAATTTTTTTACCAGGTGAATCTGGATCGGTAAGTACGAAAATTTCGTGTTTTTCCGATGCTTTTTTTAAATATTCAATTGTAGATGCAGGTATTTCAGAACCATTAGTTGTAACGAATTCTGCTTCTATAAACTGCGACAAAAAACTCACATCTGTAATTCCTTCAACTACTATGATTCCGTTTATTGCTTTCTTCATACACCGAAGACTCTTTTAAAATTATCGTTTGTCTCTTTTTCAACTTGCTCTGGTGAGATGCCTCTTAACTCTGCAATTTGATCTCTTACTAAATATAAATATTTGGAATGATTTTCTTTGCCTCTATATGGATGTGGAGTTAAATATGGAGCATCTGTCTCTAAAACATATGCATAAGATGGAATGTTTTTAACTACTTCTTTTGGTCTAATAGAATTCTTAAAAGTAACAGTTCCTCCAAATCCTAAAAGGAAGCCGAGTTTGATAAATTCGCTGCTTATTTCTAAGCTGCCTGCATAGCAGTGCATTATTCCACCACGTTTTACTGGATTTGCTTTTAGAACCATTAAACAATCTTCAATTGCATCACGACAATGAATTGAAATAGGTAAATCAAGTTCGTTTGCAATTTGAATTTGTTTAATAAAAAAATCAATCTGTTGCCTTTTAATAAACGGATCTTTGTCCCAATAGTAATCGAGACCTATCTCACCAATCGCTATTGCTTTATTTGCTTTTGCTAGTTCCTTAATTTTATCTAGATCACCAGGTTGGGCATTTTTAACATCTGATGGGTGAATTCCAACAGCTGCAAAACAGTATTCGTGTTTGTTAGCGATTTCTAATGCAAGTTCAGATGATTTTTCATCAAATCCAACTACTAAAAATTGAAAAACACCTGCTTTTTCCGCTTCTTTTACGTATTCAGCAGGGTTGTTTTTATATAATTCATCGTTAATATGACAATGTGAATCAATCATTTTATTTACCAACACAGAACCTTGAGAAGATCTCGTCTGTTAAGTCGTTTTTATTGTTTTCACCAAGTAAGTCTAAGGCACAGTTGTAAGCAGCCATAAGACTTACTGAAATTAAATCAATTGGTTGATTATCGTTAGTATCTTTAATTGCATTATTAAGGTAGAAATCCATTTGCTTTAAGATTCCTAACTGTCTTGTGTTATTAAAGGTTGGTTTGATAACAACTTCACCGATATTAAGTTCTTCTTTAATCTTATTCAAAAGAGAAGAAAGATCATTGTTCTTTGCTGAAATATATATCTCATTATTATTTCTTTTAGAAATAATATCCGCTTTGTTTGTAACAATAATGTGTTTTTGATTTTTGATTAGATTATAAAGCTCACTGTCTATGCCTGTTTCATCTACAACAAACAAAACAAGGTCTGCATTTTCAACCGCCTTCTTTGCTTTATCAATACCAATTTGTTCAATCAAGTCTTCTGAGTCTCTAATGCCTGCAGTGTCGTATAAATGAACCGGAACGCCTGCTAAATTAAAATCTCCTTCAACAACATCTCTAGTTGTGCCAGCGATAGATGTAACAATAGCTTTGTCTTCGTGAATCAAAGCATTTAAAAGAGAGGACTTACCAACATTAGGTTTGCCGACAATGGCTATCTTAACACCTTCATGATAAATTCTATTTTTCTCGCCGTCTTTGATTAAATTCTCTATTTTTCCATGGATTTCTCCACATTTTTCAAGAATTTCTTCTTTGCTAGTAACTTCTATATCTTCGTATTCCGGATAGTCGATATTTACTTCAATATGGGAGAGCAATTCGCCAATACTATCTTTAATTGGTCTAAATAGTTTTGATGTTTCGCCAGTTAACGAAACCATTGAAAGATCTTTTGCTTCAAGTGTTGTAGCGTTTATCATATCGTTAATAGCTTCGGCCTGAACAAGGTCGATTTTGCCGTTTAAGAATGCTCTAGAAGAGAATTCTCCATTAGTGGCCATCCTAGCCCCATTTTTAAGCAATACGGACATAATTTGATTTATAATCAACATTGAGCCGTGAGAAATGATTTCGATGGAATTCTCGCCTGTAAATGAATGCGGCGCAACATATACAAGCAAAACGACTTGATCGATGTTCTTATTGCCATCTTTGATAAAGCCATAATGAATTCCTTTTTCTTTTTCGTTTGTTAAATCTTTTGTGAATACATTTGAAACAATCTTAAAACAATCATCCCCAGACATTCTTATAATGGCTAAGGCTGATTTCGCTGCAGGTGTTGCTAATGCGACAATTGTTTCAAACATATCTTTATAATGAAAATAGAGATTAAAAATCTCTATTTTTCAACGTATTTAATTGTGACTGCTCTTCTACGACCTTCACCAGAAGACTCTGTTGTAATGTGTGAGAAATTTGATAATACATTGTGAACGATTCTTCTTTCGTCTGATGGCATAGGATCAAGAACTACGTCAACGTGGGTTTTTTGAACTTCTTTAGCGGTCTTACGTGCTACGCTAGCAACTCTAGCGTACTTGTTATTCTTGTAATCACCGACATCGAGCAAGATTCTAAATCTTCTACGGAATTTGCCAGAGACTGCTAATCTAACAATTTCATTGAGAGCTTGAAGTGTAACACCATTCTTACCGATTAATACTGGGTTGTGATCAGTATCAATTGTGATACGAATGATATCGTCTTCTAAAGAAGCTTTTGTTTTAACTTCGCCAATTCCTAATGATTCAATAACGTCTTTTACATATTTTTCTGCAAATTCAATTGCATCAGATAATTCATAAACAACGATTGAAGCTTTCTTAGAAAGAAGGCCTTTCTTTTCATTAGAAATAGTGAAGATAACGTCATTTTCATCAATACCAAGTTCTTCACTTGCGAGTTTAACTGCTTCGTCAACAGTTTTTGCTGTGAATTCTTTCATAAACGCCTCCTACTTTTTCTTCTTTCCGCCTGCAAAAATAACTTGAGTAAATACGGTTTGAATTAAGGAAACGATAGCTCCAACAAACCAGTAAACACCCATTGCGGCTGGAAGTGTAAAGCCCATAACAATAATCATTGCTAACATGACATAAGAAACCATGTTCGCTGTTCTGTTTTGTTGTTTTTGGGCTGGATTTTTACCTAATTTTGCAACATTCTTAGTTTTTGCCTTTTGGATCCATTGTGGAACTTTCATAGCAAAGAACTGACCGGCAGACATTAATAAAATCAATACTAATGCAGTCCACCAACCACCATTTGCAACGTTCTTTGGACCTTGTTTTAATGTTTCCCAAATTGATGCTGATAAGTGAAGTCCCCAGAAGCTACCTGTTGATAAAACAGCAGATCCAGTCATAGCACCCCAAACACCAATGAATACTGGGAATTGAATAATCAAAACTAAAAGTTGTGATAATGGATTAACTTTGTGTTTTTTATACAAACGCATTTGCTCTTCAGCAAGTCTTTGTTTTTGAGCTTGATTTGTATTTGCGTTTGGATATTTTTGTTGAATCTTTGCTAATTCTGGTTGCAATTCAGTCATCTTCTTTTGGGCAAGTGTAGATCTGAATGTGCATAAGAAGATGAACAATCTAACGATAACTGTAACAACTAAAATAGCTAAAATTTGCGGAACACCAGTTTTATATTGCGCTTGAATTGCTGACGCGTCAGCGTTACGTCCGCCAGCGAATGCGATAGCAAAGCTATCAATCATCCACGCGACAGGGTAAACAATTAATCCTTCAATTAAATGTCCGCCTTTGCCCCACGCATCTTTCCATGTGACTTGATCAAGCACAATTGAGTTGCCGTTGTAGTTACCATATTTGATTTTCTTGTTATCAACAACGGTAATTGTGGAACGGTACTTTTCAACTGTTGTATTTAATGATGATAAATAGAATTCTTCAAAGTCTAATGAAGCAACTGAAGAAAAATCCTCGGTGTTTCTAAGATCTTTGTTGATTTTTGAATAATAACCATAAACACTGTTGTCTTCTGCGTTATAGAACTTTAAATGACCAAAGTCATAGAAAACTTCTAACCAATTATTGAAGTCTTCATATGAAATTGAATTAAAGTCAATTGCTTCATTGCTTGCCTTATAACCTTCGTATGCAGCATCAAAGCCTGCCCTATCAAGTTTTACAAAGTAAGTATATGACGGAACTGCGATTGAATTTGATTTAGCAGAAGAAATGACTTGGTTTAAAAAACTAGAATCTTCATATGATGTAATGTTGCCATTTTCATCTTTAGATGCTTTAACAATTTGGTGAAGTTTTCCGTCGACAACAATATCTTCAACTAAGTTGGTTGTATCGTAGTTTCCTTCAAGAACGAATTCTGAAGCACCTGTTTTTAATGAATTTCTTGTTTTTCCGCCGTTATCTGGATCAGCTTTAGCAATGATCTTTGAATCTAATGCATAAGCAATTCTTGCTTTTTCTTCATTAGTACTAAAGTTCGCTGTACATCCAGACACGAATAAAGCAACGGTCGCTAATCCGATGATGCCTAATGTAAATTTATTTCTTTTTTTCACTAATTTTTCCTACTTTTCTAATAATTGTTGAATTTCAGATTTGATTTGTTCGAAATTATTAATTTCGTAATTTTTTCTAACAATTAATACAATATCGATTGGTTCTTCGAAATTTGTAGATAAACCAATAGCGGCTCTAACTTGTCTTTTGATTCTATTTCTAATAACGGCATTACCAGTCTTTTTTGGAACTGAAATACCAAATCTGGAATAGCCTAATTCATTCTTTAATCTATATGATACAAAAAAACAAGTTTTTTTGACATCTGCCGCTTCTATTACTTTCTGAAATTCAGAATATTTTTTAATGCGATTTTTGACAATCATTAAAAATTAGATAGCGATTCTTGCTCTTCCTTTTGCTCTACGAGCTGCTAAGACTTTACGTCCGCCAGCTGTTTTCATTCTTTGGCGAAAGCCATGTACATTGTGTCTATGTTTGTTTGATGGTTGAAATGTTCTTTTCATAACTGATCTCCTCTGTGCCTATTTCAGCACGCGTTTAGAATTATACATACGCACTTATGCATAGTCAAAGATTATTTTGCACATACACCAGCCTACACAAGTATATTTAAAGAAAAATTCGCGTTTTTGGAATTTTTTCCACATTTTCGCTCGATTAATCCTTAAATTTTAGCTAGTTTTCAACATTTTTCTATATTTCCCACATCATGTTAATTTGCTGTTGAAAAAATAAGTGGATTTTAAAAATATTGTAGATTTAATCGAATCTTTTTGTTAATATCTAGATGTGAATAGAAGATGGGTTGTGAAATTAGTTTTTAGTAGTTATCCACAATATCCACATACTGGTCAAAACAATATTATTAAAAATGTGGATAACTCAAATAATATCGATTAATTCTAGCCATTTTCAACTAAAAAATTGTGGATAACTTTACAATTCACAAAATCCTATTGATATTTATTAAATAAATAGTATACTAAACCTCAAATTTGAACAGGTGAACAATTATGAACGAGACAATTTCCGAACTTAGAAACTCTTGGTCTAAAATCCAGACAGAGCTTAAAGAGCATATCGAAGATCGTCACTTTTTTGATGTTTATTTAGGTGAATCCTACATTCATTCCATTGAAAATGGAATTATGACAGTCGTTGTTGGTTCAAACTTCGCTGTTACTATTTTAGGAGATAAATACACAACAGAAATTGAAGATGCCGCTAAAGCTGTTCTTGGATATCCAGTAAGAGTTACATTTAATATTAAAGAAAATATAAAGACCACAACCGCTCCTTCTGAAGCAAAAGAAGTGTTCTTTAAATCCCAAATTATCAATCCGTCATTAACTTTTGATAGCTTTGTTTCTGGTCCATCTAACTTAGAAGCAAAACAAGCTGCATTATATGTTGCTCAAAATCCAGGTAAGAGTTTTAATCCTTTATTTATTTATTCAAATTCTGGACTTGGAAAAACTCACTTAATGCACGCTATCGTGAACTATGTTCACGAAAATATGCCTGGAAAGAAGGCTTTATACTGCGACTCAATTGAATTCTTCAATGAATTTGTTAGATTCCTTGGCGGTGAACAAAAAGGGACAGCATTCAAAGATTACTGCACCAGCTTTGACGTCTTCTTAATTGATGATATTCAAAACTTAGCAACAAAAGAACAAACTTTGATTAATTTCTTTGAAATATTCACTAAGTTATATAGCCAAGGAAAGCAAATTGTTATCACAAGTGATAAATCACCTCTAGAATTAAAAGGATTTGATGACAGATTAAAAACGAGATTTGGATCAGGATTAACAATCACAATTAATCAACCAGATGTTGCTACATGTGTTGCAATCCTTAAAAATAAAATTGAAAATAGTTTGTTAGACATTAATTCATTTGATCCGAAAGTACTCGAATTAATCGCTACAAACTTCTCCAAAAACATCCGTGAGATTGATAATGCATTCAATAAATTACTCTGGTATGTAACAAGCTTCCGTCCAACAAAATATATTGATTTGGACATTGCATATGAGGCACTTCAATCTTTGATTGACGTAAAGCAATCTAAACAAAAACTTAATGAGCAAAGAATCATTGCAGTTGTCGCAGATTACTACAATAAAACACCTTCTCAAATCACATCTACATCAAGACAAGGTGACTTAGTATTTGCTAGACACATCGCAATGTATCTAATAAGAAAAATGCTTGATACTCCATACACCAAAATTGGTATGGTATTCGGAGGTAGAGACCATTCCACTGTTATGAACGGGGTTGAAAAGGTGGAGAAAGAGTTGAAAACTAACCCAAATATTGAACAAGTTATCAACGAGGTAAAATCACGTCTAAAAGCATAATCTTATATAAAATGCGTGTGCGCGAAGAGTTCTGTGTGATAAAATATATTGTTATTCACTTATCCACACAATCCACACACCTAATAATATAAATAAGAAATTATATAAAGGGAGAAATAAATAATATGAGATTCACAATTGATAAAGAAGCATTGCTCAAGGGATTAACTTTAGTTAGTAAAGCAATTCCTCAAAAAGCAGAAATTCCAGTCCTTGCAAACGTTAAATTAGCAATGACAGAAAAAGGATTAGAAATTACTGGTTCTGATAATAATATGACTATTTGCACCATCGTTCCATTTATGATTGGTGAAAAAGAAATCATCCGTAATTCACAAGAAGGTGCTACTTTAGTAGCTGCAAAGATTTTAAGTGAAGTTGTACGTCACATGGATGACGATACAGTTACATTTGAATTAATTGATACATCTATCTTGAAAATTGAAGATAGTAAATCAAATTTCAAACTTAACTCCATTAGAGCTGAAGAATATCCGGAGATTGAAATGTTCATTTCTGGTGCATCTTTAACTCTTCCTGGTAAAGATATCCAAACCCTTGTCGATTCCACCGCTTTTGCGGCCTCTGTAAAGGAAACTAGACCAATTTTAACTGCAGTCAACCTCGAAGCTGGTAACTTTAAGTTAAGTGCAACCGCAACTGACACTGCAAGATTAGCGAGAAAATCCATGGATATTGAGTCAGATGTTCGTTTTGTTGCAAATATTGCAGCTAAGAAATTAATCGATATTGTTCGTAGTTTTGAAGAAGATGACGAAGTCACAATTGCAGTTAACGAAAAGAAAGCAGTTTTTGCATTTGGTAACTCAGTAATTTCCACAAGATTAACAAGTGGTGATTATCCAAATACCAAAAACATCTTCCCGAAATCATTCAATTATAGCCTTGAAGTCAACGCTCAAGAGTTCCTCAAAGCTATGGAAAGAGTCTCCCTTTTATCCACTGAATATGAGGGTGTTGTGAAACTCATTATGGATCAAGATGAAGTCGAAATGATTTCAAGAAGTTTGATGGTTGGTTCCGCAAACGAAAAACTGCAAGTTTTTCAATTTGCTGGCGAACGCTTAGAAATCTCCTTCAAAGCATCGTTTGTTGCAGACGCAATTCGTGCCTGTAGAAGTGAAGATGTGACCATCGCATTTGTAGGCGAAATGAAGCCGTTTGTTGTGAAAAATATCAAAGATGATTCCATCGAGATGTTAGTCACTCCATTGCGCTCATAAATGGCGAAAAAACCATATTAAAAACATATTACAATTTAAGGGAATTAAATATTCCCTTTTATTTTTATATATGCTAAAATATCCCACGAGGACAAGAAAAGCTCTTTTTTATGATTAAAAAAACGACCGAAATTACGATTAATACTGAGTACATAACTTTAGGTCAATTTCTTAAACTTGCAGATATTATTCAATCTGGTGGAGAAGCTAAGTCGTTCTTAGCCCAAAACGAGGTTGAAATAGACGGAGTATCTGACAATAGAAGAGGAAGAAAACTTAGAGGTGGAGAAATTATCGAAATTCTTGGTCAAAAATACGAGATCAAAAGATGATAGTTAAAAACCTCGTCCTCAGGAATTTCCGAAATTATGACCATGCTAAGGTCGAATTCGACCCAAAGCTTAATGTCATTGTTGGTGAAAATGCAGCCGGAAAGACAAATTTAGTTGAAGCAATTTACTTTTTGTCTCTGGCTCGCTCGTTCCGAACTGCTGAAACTAGCGATTTAATCAAAAATAAGCGCCATTTCAGCCAGATTGAAGCAACAGTCGAGCAAGATACCATAAACAAAGATATCGTCGCTCTATTGACGTCTTCAAGTAAAAAGTTTGTTTGTAACGATAAACCAATTAGGAAAATATCCGATCTTTCTAAACTTATAAACGTAATAGTCTTTGAACCAAAAGACACGCTAATGTTTAGTGACTCACCTTTGGTGAGAAGAAACTACTTAGATATTAATTTATCTAAGAAATCACCTGCTTATCTTGAAAACCTAATGATGTTCGAGAAATTACTTAGAGAAAGGAATGCGATTTTAAAGAAAGATATAATCGATAAGATACAACTTAATGTTGTAACTGAGCAAATGATTGCTGTAGAAGAAAACATTTGTAAGTATCGTGCTGCTTATATTAACGAAATCAATAACATTCTCTCTAAGATGATTACCAAGCTTAAAGGTGAAAACGAAAAAGCCGAATTAATATACTTGCCGTTTATGAAATTAGATGGCGAGTTTAAATCTTCGTGCGCGCGTGCCTACGAGCATAATGTGGAAAGCGATATTAAACACAAAATGACTCAACTTGGAATCCACAGGGAAGATATGAAGCTCATGCTCAACGGAAAAGACATCTCCCAACAAGGTTCTCAAGGCGAGAACAGAATTGCTATCATTGCGCTTAAAATTGCCCCTTTCTTCCTAATTGAGGACAAAGCAAAGAAACCAATCGTTATCTTAGATGATGTAATGTCTGAATTAGATGATGAAAGAAAGAAAAGATTATTAACGTTTGTAAAAAAAGAATTAGAGCAGGTATTTATTACCGCAACAAAAACAACTATTAAGGACGCCTCTGTCTATGAGGTGTCAGAGCATATCATTACAAGGAGGAATGCTAAATGGTAGAACTAGATGAAAATGTCGAACTTAACGTAGACGCATCAACCGAAGAAAAACCTGATGCTGATTATTCTGCTAAGGATCTTCAAGTTCTCGAAGGCCTCGAAGCTGTTCGTAAACGTCCAGGTATGTACATTGGTACAACCGCGAGCGCAGGTCTTCACCACCTAGTATGGGAAATCGTTGATAACTCAATTGACGAAGCCCTTGCAGGTTTCTGTGACAGAATTATCGTTACAATCAATAAAGGCGACACAATTACAGTCGATGATAATGGACGTGGTGTTCCAGTCGACATCGTCGAAAAAAGCGGCTTATCAGGCGTAGAAACCGTTTTTACAATCTTACACGCTGGTGGTAAATTCGGTGAAACAGGCGGTTATAAGGTTTCTGGCGGTCTTCATGGCGTCGGTGCTTCAGTTGTTAACGCCTTATCAGAATGGCTCGAAGTAACCGTTAAAAAGAATGGAAAAGTCCACTATATGAAGTTTGGACGCGGTGGAAAACCACTTCAACACTTACAAGTTATTGGAGAATGTGATCCGAACGAATCCGGAACCGTTGTTACATTTAAACCAGATGATACAATCTTCACCGAAACAACAACATATAATTACGACATTATTTGTGATCACTTAAAAC
>JAEEGL011918692.1_pt1 | contig 13539 bp, 3 predicted proteins | sample 9134231 | NCBI WGS metagenome assembly JAEEGL01 (sample SAMN16246548, study PRJNA631951) | gut metagenome | biome: gut microbiome; feature: rumen; material: fiber-attached | host: Bos | place: Iran: Karaj | collected 2018-10
CCTTTTTCTTTCAGTTCAAGTATTTCTCTTTTATATTGTTGTATGTGTCTGTAACTTCTTGCCATAAAAACACCTCCTATGGTTTCTATTATACCATAGGAGGTCTTTTTTGTCACTGTACGTTTTTACTGGTTCGGTTCAAACTTCTTATCAGAGGGTTTGTTCATTCGGCGGATCAAAAACACTGTCAGGCTAAAGGAACCGGCGTTGCATCAATAACATTATCCCTTATCATTAAGTATCTCATATAGCCCGTTTCTGAGATCTCTGTAATGCTTCGGGAAATTCTCCGAACCGTGTGCGTATATCTTTTCGCCCTGATCGACAATTGCCTCGAAAGTGAACATTATGCCGTCGAGCACACCTTTCGGGTGTTTTCCGACAAACCCGTTCCACGACAGGATATTACAGTCATTAAGCAGCCCGATCACAGTTTCCACGCTGCATACAGCGCGGCGGTCAAGTACGCGGCAGTCCTTGCCCTGCGTATATTTTATCCAATAAAACGATACTTCCGCTTTATCATCCTTCATCACGATCTCATACTCTGTTGAGCCGCGCATACCTGTTTCCCGCAGTGTTATGATATCGAACGAACCTATCTTCCCGTTTCTGTTTCCGAACATAGCTGCCTCTCAATGCGTATTTTTCCGGTTATTTAACGTAATAATTATATCACTCCGGAGCATAGCTTGTCAAGGATCCGATCAGCCGTCAGAGTTGTAACAGGTTTCGGAACGGCAATGAAAAGCAATCTTTAGATTTCTTGCTTATCCGGATGTAATTTCAGCGCCCCGATTGCTTTACAAATGCGTTTTTTTATGATATAATATAAGACCCACAAATTATTATTCGCGATACCTTGTCTCCCGGAGCAGTATCGTCTGTCAACAATTAACTTTCAAAAAAGGTGCTGTTATGAAAAAAGATTTCAAAACCTTTCCGATCACGTTTCAGGAAAAAGGAATGTATACGGAGTTCAGGCTTGACCCCGATTCATCCGAGTATATCTTAAGTTTCGGGACAGTGATACACGGGAGCAGCCGCGATGCCGTTGAAAGCGCTCTTAACACTGTGTTTGCGCGGCATGAGGCATTCTGCACGACCTATGGCGAAGAAAACGGTACACCCGTGCATATCTTCACCGATGAACTGCCGCAGACAGAATGGAAAGGCGATCTGTCCCATGATGCTGTACAAGGCTTAATGGAGAAAGAACCCGAACCTGTAGACATAACCGCCGGAGTACCTTTGAAAGTTCACGGATACACGCTTGATGACGGCGGCATCTTCCTACAGTTTTTTATACATCATATCGCTATTGACATCGGTTCGTACCACATTCTGGCGGATGAGATCTTCAGACTGCTGAGCGGCGGGAAACTCCCGGAAAAGACAACCGATATCTCTGATATACCGTCCGCTGCCTACGATGAATGTTTCAGGCGGGGAAGCAGCTTATACAGTGGGATGTTTGCAGGCGGAGCACCTGTGAACGAAATGCCCGTAAAAGGTTCAAGGCCGGCGGAGCACCCATTCTCCGACAGCATCTACAAACTGAGCATCGAAGGTACCGCCTTTGAAGCGATAAAGAACGCCGCACACAATGAGGGCGTTTCGGTATTTGTATTCCTCTGCTCCGCTATATCCGCTGTTCTCGGGAAGTACTGCGGAAGCGATGATGTCGTTATAGGAATACCGTCAAATCTGCGCAATGAAACGACCAAAGATGTCATCGGTATGTTCGTAAGTACGGCGGCTGTACGTTTCAGACCCGTCCGCACACGCACGGTCTCGGAATACCTGAAAGAGGCTGCCGCACTGATACACAAAGCCGCTAAGACCGATATCCTTCCTTTTTCGCAGATAGTTTCGGAATACGGCGGCACGCGCGACAGTTCGCGTCACCCTGTTTTTGATGTGAGCGTGAACGGACTGCACCCCTTCGCACGGCTGAGCGGCGGCGGTATCACGGTCGAATCGTTAAATACTCTCCAGAGAATGAAGCGCGATATCGCGATCAATATATACAGATATGAAGATAAAGCGGAAATAAAGCTGAGTTATTCTTCGAAGCTCTTTGAAAGCGGCCTTATAGAGCGCTTTGCCGAACAGTTTGAAGCTGCCGCGGCAGCAATGGCTGCAAACACAGGCATAACGATAGGAGAAGCCCTCGTTCTTCCCGAAAAACAGGCAAAGCAGATCGAAGAGTTTTCTTTGTCCGAAAAGTCGGATATCCCGGTAAAACTGCTGCACAAAGTGTTTGAAAAGGCAGCGCGCGAAAACGCGGATAAACCGGCGCTTATTGCCTGCGACAAGACCCTCACGTTCGCGCAGCTCGATGAGACTGCGAATATCATCGCGAACGGTCTGATCCGGCGCGGCATAAAAAAGGGCGGCAGCGTGGTGCTTCTGCTGCCGAGAAGAAGCTTTTACTTCGCGTCGCTGTTCGGCGTGCTGAAATCCGGCGCGGCGTTCATTCCCTGTGACCCTGCATACCCCGCCGACAGAATAAATCACATCATAAGCGATTCCGGCGCAGACTTTATTGTGACTACGAGTGACAAGCTCGGTGATTATCCGGCAGACAAGGCACTCGATATCGAAATGCTCCTGAGCGGCACCGACACTTCGGCTCCCGAAGTTGACGTTTCGCCGGAAGATCTCGCTTATATGATCTACACTTCCGGCTCCACCGGCAAGCCCAAGGGCGTTATGCTGCGGCACATCGGTATATGCAATTACACCGCTTCCGAAGCAGGCGGGCTGCTGTATGACTATGTCCGCAGAAATATCTGCATTATGGCTTCCGTCACAACGGTGTCATTCGATATGATGTTCAAGGACACTGTCGGCATACTCTGCAACGGCAAGGCCGTGGTTTTTGCCGGCGAGGAGCAGATGAACGATCCCCGCGCACTGGCCGGGCTTATTGTAAGCACCGGTGCCGATGCGTTCAATGCAACTCCGTCGCGTCTGCTGCAATATATGGAATACAAGCCGTTCTGCGACGCATTATCAAGGCTGAAGCTTGTGGTATGCGGCGGCGAGGGGTATCCACCGGTGCTTCTTGATAAACTCAGAGAACTCGGCGTCCCGAAGATCATAAATACATACGGTCCGACCGAAATTACCGTTTCCTCCAATGCGGCAGATCTTACCGATGCCGGACATGTATCCGTCGGCAGACCGCTCCCGAACTACACCGAATATATCGTTGACAAATTCGGCTCACCCGCTCCTGCCGGTGTTACAGGCGAGCTGCTCATAGGCGGACCCGGTGTATCAGCCGGATATGTGAATCTGCCCGAAAAGACCGCCGCCAGCTTCGTAGAATACAACGGCGAGCGTGTGTACCGTTCCGGCGATTACGCAAAGTGGGACGAAAACGGAAATGTTATCATACTCGGCCGCATAGACAGCCAGGTCAAGCTGAGAGGCCTGCGCATCGAACTCGGCGAGATAGAGGGACTTATCGCAAAACAGCCCGGCGTGACAAAAGCGGTCGTGACTGTCGGAAAGATCAACGGTCAGGACGAACTATGCGCATATTTCACGGCAGACCGCACAATCGGCACAGACGAGCTCCGCGGCGAACTGAAAAAGCATCTCACGCATTATATGATACCTGCGTCGATCATGCAGCTCGACGCGATACCGCTCACTCCGAACGGCAAGACCGATATCCGCGCTCTACCCGAGCCCATGCTCACTATCGGCGAGGCAGTTGCGCCGCGCAATGACACCGAGCAGAGGATCTTCGATATTGCGGCAAAGGTCATAGGCAGCACCGCCTTCGGCGTTACAACGGAGCTGTACTCCGCAGGACTTACATCGCTGAACAGCGTCAGCCTGTGCATTGAGCTGTCAGAGGCGTTTTCCGTCAATCTCCGTGTCCGCGACCTTCGTGACAGCGACACGGTGGAAAAGCTTGCCGTACTCATATCGGGAATGAAGCCTGCGGAAAAGTTTGAGATACTTGACGAGTATCCCGTGACATTGATCCAGAAGGGCATTATATTTGAAACCGTTTCCCATCCGGGCACAGTGAATTATAACCTCCCGACGCTGCTGAAGCTCCCGGATAACATAGATGTTCCGCGCCTGAAAGAAGCACTTGTCAGCGCAGTCGAGGCTCATTATTATCTCAAGACCAGATTCTTTACGGACAAGAGCGGCGAGATCCGCCAGCGCCGCAGCAACGACGCATTCACCGTAAGCGATATCTCCGAGATACACACCGACAGTATAGATGCCGTGAAAAATGAGCTCGTAAAGCCGTTCGACATAATGAACGACAGACTTTTCAGAGTATCGCTGATATATGCGGAGCATACATACCTGTTCATTGATGTTCACCACACGGTATTCGACGGCGTTTCAAAGAATATACTGCTGGACGATATATCGCGCGCGTACAGCGGCGAAGTACCGTCTCCCGAGACATTCAGCGGATATGAAGCCGCTCTCGAGGACGAGAAACTCCGCGGAAGCGAGCACTACACCGCCGCGAAAGAATACTACACGACCTTGTTTGACGGTGCTGAAAGCGACTGCCTGCCTGCGGGCGATGTGCTCGACGCGAAGGCTGCTGCCTCGGAAGAAAGCCGTTCGCTGTTCATAAGAGGAAGAGACGGCGTTCACAAAAAAGTCCGGGAGTACTGCAAAACCCACGGTTGCAGCGAGAATGCGTTCTATACCGCGGTCTTCGGCTGGCTCATCGGTAAATATTCCGATCGCAGCGATGCCGTATTCACCACGATAAACAACGGCCGCGGTGACCCGAGAACTGCGCGGAGCGTTTCCATGTTCGTGCGCACATACCCCGTAATGTGCAAAACCGCCGGCCGCAAAGTAAGCGAGTATATCAACGAGGTCGGTAAACAGCTTGCGGACAGCCAGCTGAACGATGCGTATTCCTTCGCTGAGATCAGCAATGACCTCGGAATAAAAGCAGATATAATATTCGGCTATCAGGGCACGATCGTAAATGACGCGGATTTCTGCGGCGGGACTTTGTGCCGGATACCCGTAGATTATGATGAAGACAAGGCTCCGCTTGAATTTCTCATATATCCGGACGGAGACCGCATTGATCTCCACTGCTCATTCGGCAGCGGTATATATTCGGACGGGTTTATCGAGGGCTTCGCACACGCGTTTGAAAACGCCGCGATTTGCTTCACAAATGAAGACAATACCGACGAGACCAATATATTCGATGAAGAAGCCGCTGCCCGTCTTGAGCGTTACAACTCTACCACCGTACCGTATGATAACGCGGACATAGTTACTCAATTCCTCAGACAGGCGGAGCGGATACCGGACAACATAGCCGTCGTATATAAGGATACAGCTCTTACCTACCGCGAAGTCGATGATATCACAGGCCGCATAGCGGGATATCTGCGTTCAAAGGGCATCGGCACCGAGGACATAGTTTCGGTGCTTATACCGCGCTGTGAATACATGGTCACGGCTTCTATCGGCGTACTGAGATCGGGAGCGGCATACCAGCCTCTCGATCCCACATATCCGCCTGAACGCCTTGACTTCATGATAAAGGACGCGGGCGCAAAGCTGCTGATAGCCGACCGGTCGCTCACCGACAGAGTACCCGGATATGAAGGCGAAATACTATATACCGACGAAATACCGTCATTGCCCGAAACTGAAAAGCCGATGACACACCCCGCTCCGGAGGATATGTTCATCATACTCTACACATCGGGCTCCACCGGCGTACCCAAAGGCGTTATGCTTGAGCACCGCAATTTGTCGTGCTTCTGTGCGTATTACCGGAAATTCTTCAAGCTCAACGAGACCTCGAAATGCGCGGCATACGCAAGCTACGGCTTTGACGCGGATATGATGGACCTTTACCCGGCACTTACTTCCGGTGCGCAGGTTCATATAATAGACGAGGATATCCGCCTTGACCTTGCGGCGATCAATTCATATTTCAACAAGAACGGTATAACTCACAGCTTTATGACCACACAGGTCGGACGGCAGTTCGCACAGTATTACACGGGAGATTCCCTCAAATACCTTTCTGTCGGCGGTGAGAAGCTCGTACCGCTTTACGTCGAGAAATGCTTTGATTTTTACAATATTTACGGTCCGACCGAATGTACGATATTCATAACCTCCCAGCCTGTAGATAAAGAATATACCCGTATACCGATAGGGCAAGCCCTCGACAATGTGAAATTGTATGTTGTCGATAAACAAGGCCGGAGAGTACCCGAAGGCATACCGGGCGAACTCTGGGCAGCGGGTCATCAGGTCGGCAGAGGCTATCTGAACCGCCCCGAAAAGAATAACGAAGTATTTATCAGAAACCCGTTTACGGATGAGCCGGGATATGAGCGGATCTACCGCACGGGTGACATCGTGCGCTACACCTGCGACGGCCGGATAGACTTCATAGGAAGAAATGACGGACAGGTCAAGATAAGAGGCTTCCGCATCGAGCTTACCGAGGTCGAACGTGTGATACGCGAATATCCCGGTATAACTGACGCGACTGTTCAGGCTTTCGACAGCCCTTCCGGCGGCAAATTCATAGCAGCGTACGTCGTATATGACGGAAAGCTTGATGTTAATGCTCTGAATGATTTCATAGGCGCGAGAAAGCCTCCGTATATGATACCCGCCGCGACGATGCAGATCGACAGTATACCGCTCAATCAGAACTTCAAAGTCAATAAACGCGCGCTGCCTGCCCCTGTCATGAACGTGAACGATACGGCGGAAGATGAAGGCGCACAGTCAGACAGACCGCTTTCTCATCTTGAAAACGAGATCGTAAAGGTGCTGAAAAAGACGCTCGGTGATACAGATATAAGACCCTCAGTCAGCCTTCTGCGTTACGGACTGACGAGTATTGCGGCTATCGGCGCAGTCGCCATGCTGTCCGAGCGTTTCGGAGTACAGATACCGGTCTCTAAGCTCCTTGACGGCGCGGGAGTGTCCGACATAGGCGATATGATATTCGACGAATGGGACAAACGCGGCGCGAATGCCGCAGCCGAGTCAGAGCCGGCACCCGCGGAGCTGCGTGACGAATACCCGCTCTCGACCGTACAGCTTGCCATATATTATGATGCCATGAAGCGCGAGACCGATATTGTGTATAATATCCCGATGTGCTTTGCGTTTGAACATATCGATGCCGGACGGCTTGCAGATGCGGTCACTGCTGCGGTAAAAGCGCACAGCTACCTGAACACTCACATAGAGATAAGAAACGGATCGCTCGTTCAGGTACGCCGCGACAGACTCAAACCCGAGATACCGATAAAAACTCTGCCGGACAATGAACTCGGCGCGTACAGGAGTACATTCGTCAGACCCTTCGACCTCGGCTCGGGTCCACTCTATCGATTTGAGATAGTCAAAACAAGCGACAAAACATTCCTGTTCATGGACATCCACCATATAGTATTTGACGGTTTTTCAGCCGGGCTCCTTCTGCGCGACATAAGCAGCGCATATCTCGGAAAAGAGCTTGTTCCCGAAAAGTACAGCTATTTTGACTACGCACTTGATGACGAGAAATATCTCGGAAGCAGTGAATATGTGAAGTCCGGCGAGTTCTTTGACGGTATGCTGACAGCCTTTGACGCACCCTCGGATATAGCGCCAGACATAACCGGCAACGCCGAGGACGGAAGACTTGCCGAAGCCCGCTGCATAGTTTCAAAATCCGAAATTGATGCTTACTGCCGCCGGAACGGCGTGACACAATCGGCTGTGTTCCTTGCAGGATTGTTCTGCACGATCTCAAGGTTCACCGCTTCCGGCGATGTACTCATCTCCACCATCTCTTCTGGCCGCAGCGACATAAAGCTCGGAGGGCTTGTGGGTATGTTCGTGCATACTATACCGCTTGCCATGCACTTTAAGAAGGATATGACAGCGGCAGATCTGATATCGGCTTCCGCGGATATGATGCGCAGCGCTGTCGTAAATGAAGATTATCCGCTGGCAGAGCTCGCCGCGAAATACGGATTCTCCACCAACATCATGTATGAGTGCCAGCTCGGTATTATGGGCAGTGACGGCACCATAGGCGGTGAAAAATACCAGAATATACCCATGAGCTCGGAGATGCCTAAGTTCCGCATTTCATTCGTAATCATCGAGGAAAACGGCAGCTACGTTATACGCGTGCGCTATAACGACAAGCTGTATTCGGCAGGTTATATGAAGAAACTGGCGGAGTCCGCAGGCATCGCTCTTTCGGGAATACTCTCGGCTCCCGAAAAGCCCGTCTCAGCACTCTCCCTTCTCACTGATGATGAAAAACAGCTTATCTCGGGCTTCAGCAAGGGTCAGCAGAGCGATATCCCGATAAAGCTGCTGCATAAAGTATTCGAGAAAGCGGCAAGTGAAAACGCGGACAAACCGGCACTGATCGCCTGCGACAAGACTCTCACGTTCGCGCAGCTCGACGAGACTGCGAACATCATAGCGAACGGTCTGATCAGGAGAGGCGTCAGGAAAGGCGGCAACGTGGTACTTCTGCTGCCGAGAAGGAGCTTCTACTTTGCGTCCCTGTTCGGCGTACTGAAATCCGGTGCGGCCTTCATACCTTGTGACCCCGCATATCCCGCAGACAGAATCAACCACATCATAAGCGATTCCGGCGCGGACTTCATAGTAACAACGAGCGACAAGCTCGGTGAGTATCCGGCAGACAAGGCGCTCGATATCGAAGTGCTCCTGAGCGGCACCGAAACTTCGGCACCCGATATTGAAGTTTCACCGGAAGATCTCGCGTATATGATTTACACTTCCGGCTCCACCGGAAAGCCCAAGGGCGTTATGCTGCGGCACATAGGAATCTGCAACTATATCGCCACCGAAGCCGGAGGAGTGCTGTACGAAAACATCAGAAAGAGCGTCACCACCATGATGGCGGTATCTACCGTATCATTCGATCTGTCGCTGAAAGACACAGTCGGCGTACTGTGCAACGGAAAAGCTGTTGTTTTTGCGAACGAGGAACAGATGAACGATCCCCGCGCGCTGTCCGAACTCATCGTAAGCACCGGTGCCGACGCGATCAACGCTACGCCGTCACGACTGCTGCAATATATGGAATACAAGCCGTTCTGCGATGCTTTGGCAAAGCTCAGGCTTGTGGCGTGCGGCGGCGAGGGATATCCGCCGGTACTTCTGGATAAGCTACGCGTACTCGGAATCCCGAAACTCATAAATACATACGGCCCCACTGAAGTCACCGTTTCGTCCAATATTGCGGACCTTACCGACGCAGAGTATGTTTCCGTCGGCAGACCGCTCCCGAACTACATCGAATATATTGTCGATACCGACGGCAATCCTGTTCCCACAGGTGTGACAGGCGAACTGCTCATAGGCGGTCCCGGTGTATCCGCCGGATATGTCAATCTCCCGGAAAGGACCGCAGCGAGCTTCATAGAATACAACGGTGAACGCGTGTATCGTTCCGGCGACTACGCAAAGTGGGACAAGAACGGAAATGTTATCATACTCGGGCGTATAGACGGACAGGTCAAGCTGAGAGGTCTGCGCATCGAGCCTTCCGAAATTGAAGGCCTCATGGAAAAACAGCCGCATATCGGACGCGCCGTAGTCACGGTTAAAAAGCTGAACGGCCAGGAAAATCTCTGCGCATACTTCACCGCGGACGAGACCGTGGACATCTCACAGCTGCATGACGCACTCGCGGCAAAGCTCACGCACTACATGGTGCCGGCGGCATTCACACAGCTCGACAAGATCCCCGTAACGCCGAACGGCAAGGTAGATCTGCGCGCTCTGCCCGAGCCCCAGCGGTTCGAAACAGGCAAATATGCAGCACCTGCAAACGACACCGAAAAGTTCTTCTGCGGGCTTTTCGAAAAGATGCTCAGGCTTGATAAAGTCGGCGCGAACGACGACTTCTTCGCCATAGGCGGTACAAGCCTCACGGCTACAAGCATCATGATAGGCGCGACAGACAGCGGATATAATTTAAGCTACGGCGATGTGTTCAAATACAAAACGCCGCGCGCTCTCGCCGCAAAATTCACGAAGGATGATACAACGGGCGCTGCGGCCGGCTCTGCTCTGTTTGATAACTATGATTATTCGCATATTAACGATCTTCTTTCGAATAATACAATTGAGTCATTCAGCAAAGGCAGCCTGAGAGATATCGGAAATATACTGCTCACAGGCTCCACCGGATACATGGGCATCCATGTACTCGCGGAGTACCTCAGGAGCGAAACGGGCACGGTGTGGTGCCTTGTGCGCAAGGGCAGATACGATGCGCCTATAATACGCCTGAAAAATATGCTGACCTACTATTTCGGCAGAGAATTCGAGGATAAGTATGACCGTATCATAGCTGTCAACGGTGATGTCACGAATTACGAACTATTCGCCGCACTTGAAAACGAACCGATCGATACGGTGTTCAACTGCGCCGCAAGTGTCAAGCATTTTTCGAGCGGCACCGAGATAGAAGATATCAACGTCGGCGGAGCAGTAAACTGCGTGCGCTTCTGCGAAAAAACGCGCGCAAGACTGATACACTTCTCCACCACTTCCGTGAACGGTGCTATGATAGTATCGAACCCGGCAGAACTGAAGTCTCTCGACGAGAAAAGCCTGTATTTCGGGCAGATACTCGACAATCAGTATACCTCGTCCAAGATGCTCGCGGAGCGCACTGTGCTTGAAGCTGTGGCCGAACGCGGACTCGACGCTAAGATCATTCGTGTCGGAACGCTCTCTGCCCGTGAATCGGACGGAGAATTCCAGATAAACTATCTGACAAACAGCTTCATGGAGCGCCTGCGCAGCTATGTTCTGCTGAAATGCTTCCCGTATTCCAGAATGAACGCCCCAATGCGTATGGGTCCGATTGATACCAGCGCGAAAGCGTTCATGAAGCTTGCCCGTACACCACGGGAATGCTGCCTGTTCAACGCAGTGAACTCTCATTCGATACCCACGATAGATGTAATACGCGTAATGATAGATACCGGTATGGATATCGAGATAACCGATGACGAAACATTCGGCAGGGCGCTTGCAGAAGCAGGCAGCGACCCGAGAAAGGCCGCAATACTTTCAAGTATGCTTGCTTATAAACGCAATTCCTCACTCGCAACAGTACCGGTGAAATTTGACTACACCCTGCAGATACTCGCAAGAATGGGCTTTTTCTGGAATAACTCGGACAGCGCGTATATCCGCAGATTCATTGAGGGTATGACCGGACTCGGCTTCTTCGATGAAGACCTTATCAACAGATAAACGGAGGCAGACATGAGACGGAACGGAATTCTGATAAGCAGGAAGTATCATGAATACTTCCTGTCGACCCTCGCCATGTCCGGAAGCACCGTTATCGCAAATATCATAGACCGGATAATGGTCGGCAACCTTCTGGGGGCAAATGAGATGTCGGCAATAAGCCTGACAAGCCCTATGGTGTTCGTCATCAATGTTGTGTACGGGCTTTTCATCTATGGCGGCAACACTCTTGCGGCGACATTCAAAGGCCGCCGCGACAGTGATAGCGCCAACAAAAGCTTTACCATAGCCATTCTGGGCGGTATCGCGGTATGTCTGCTCATGGCATTCGGAGGGCTTGCACTGCTCGAACCGCTTGCGAAGCTGCTCAGCGCGAATAACGAGGAGCTTTACCGTCCGGTCACTGAATATCTTCTGCCGACGCTGTTCATGGGACCTCTGGCTATACTTGTAAACGGTACTGCGGCATTTGTTCGCAGCGACGGACTGAAAGGCCTGGCGCTCGCGATACCGATAGCAAGCAACGTGATAAACCTTCTCATGGATTATGTGTTCATGGGGATATTCGGCTTTGAGGTAGGAAGCGCCGGCTGGGCGACCAACATCGGTCTTGCCGCCGCAGTCGTATTTGTTATCCCGTATTTCCGCTCAAAAAAGCGCACGGTATCCTTCAGAATGAAGGGGCTGCTCGACTTCAGGCTGACGCTGGATATTTTCAAGACGGGACTTGCCTCGGCGCTTCTTAACGCAAGCCTGCTGCTAAAGAACTATATAATGAATACCATTGTCGTGTCGCTGTATGGCAGCATCGGCGCGGTCATAATGGCTGTATGTCTCTCCGGCAACAGCATGGCAAATATACTCTATATGGGAACATCTCAGACGATGCTTCCGATAGGAGGCGCTCTGTTCGGCGAGAAGGACTACAAAGGCATCCGCTATCTGCTGAAAGTCGCTTCGGGTAACACACTGTCGTTATGCATCGTGATCTCGGTTCTGTTCTGTATATTCCCGGATCAGTTCGCGGCAATGTTCAATGTGAACGTTGAGGCAATCAGTGAACTGTATGAGCCGGCATTCCGCATTTTCAGCATTTCTATACCCTTCATTGGTATGCAGAATATATTCCGCAGCTATCTCCAGTCCTGCGGCTACAAGAACGCCGCGACGGTAATGATGATACTTGACGGTACACTGTTCTTCATTCCCGTGATATATCTCCTGTCAGTAACATTCCCACCGGCAATGTGGATAAGCTTCACTGTCGCGCCGTTACTGTCGATGCTGACGGTATATATCTTTATATACCGCTGGCTCAGAAAGCAGGGCAGCACAGACAAGCTGCTTCTTCCCGGACAGCCCGGTAACAGCCCGGCTCTCGAATTTACTCTCGGCAATAACCTGGACGATGTAAGCGAATCTTCGGCAACAGTCCTTAATTTCTGTCATGAAAACGGCATAGATGAAAAGGTCACAAATTATATATGGCTGTCAGTACAGGAGCTCTGCTCAAATATCGCCAAATACGCATACAACCGCAAAAGCGGAAGCGCCGATCTTTTCCTTACGATCACCGATACAGAGCTCATAATGCGTCTTCGTGACAACGGGATCATGTTCAACCCCACGGAATTCAAAGATGACGGCGGCAAAGATATAACCGGTATCAAGCTGCTCCGCAAATTGAAGATAGATATTGATTATAACCGGGTCGTAGGCTTTAACAACACAATAGTTACGGTACCGAAACACGCTTTATGTGATCCTTCCACTGTAACAGACCCCGCATCTCCGGCGCCCGGATAATATCCGCTGCGGATGCGGGACGGAAATGTTACGGCAACCCACGCAGCAGCAAATGTTCCGGGGCACAGCTCCGGAACATTCTGATACTGTGTGTTTTTTATTTTTTTGCCGTAATGTTTTATTTTTTATCAGATCATGAAAAAACAAGTAAATTACACTTCCCGGGCGAAGTACGATTTTATGCGGAAAAGCTTGATTTTACATTGTAAATATGGTATAATAATATATTAAGGCGCATAACGGAAGCACAGGCCCCGCGCCATTTATCTGTGTATAGACAGGCGGCATAAGACCGCTGCGGAACAAAAATCGAAAGGAACAATAAGTTATGAAAAGAAAGATCACGGCGGCAGCGGCAGTCATCATCGCGGCTTCCCTTCTGCTCACGGGCTGCAACAATAACGGCGGAGACCCCGCTGTCACAGCTGTACAGAC
>JAEEGL014110849.1_pt1 | contig 13539 bp, 20 predicted proteins | sample 9134231 | NCBI WGS metagenome assembly JAEEGL01 (sample SAMN16246548, study PRJNA631951) | gut metagenome | biome: gut microbiome; feature: rumen; material: fiber-attached | host: Bos | place: Iran: Karaj | collected 2018-10
TACTAATGAGCGACGGAAGTATTAAAAATGGAGAGATTATAAAAAATACTTCAAATGGTTCTGATGGTTTCTTTAATTATAATATAGTGGATGATGATGGAAAAATAATAGATGTTGTTAAAAGAGGTAAACTAACTCTTACAATGTATTCATTGGAGGGAGTAAAATAATTTGCAATTTGGGCATCCACAACCATTTAAATGATTTTCTGGTAGTTGTTCAAATATTTTTCCGCATTGCTTGCAAATTATTTTTACCTTTATTTTATTATTTTTATAATCAACTAAAGAATAGTCATATTTTCCATTATGTATTTTTTCAGCTCTTTTAATAAATTCTTGTTTGGTCAGAGACTTTGATTTTGCCATTTTTTCCATGCCACAAAACTTACAGCCTTCATGCTTATAAAGCATATTACCTGGCCGTATCTTAAACAATCCATGAATTAAACATATAACTTCTATAGGGGTTTTCATATCAATAAAATTTGTCTGATTAAAATCTAAATTTTGGTTTCTTACCTTATTAAAAAACTCCTCTTTTTGTATCCTTTTTCTTCCCATATAATTAAACTTACAAATTAAAAAAGCCAGCTAAACGCTGGCTTTTTTTGTTAACCGTTAGATTTGTCATTACGGACGGGAACTAACTGTTCAGTCCAGTCAGTTTCTATTCCATATCTGTCAAAAACGGTTGGTAAATCTTCTTCTGAATAATTATGCGCAAAAGTTCTATCTTTTTTATTAGAAGAACCTATGGTAGTATTGCTACTTGTCCAATCATGAAGTTTTCCATCTTCACCAATATACTGCGGCTTCATTAATCTGCCATTAGCAGTTACTGTAACTATTGTCTGTGCCATAGATTCCTCCTAAAGATTATTCCTCTGCTGGTTTTGTATCAAAAGTAAAATGAGACTCCATTTTATTGAGTTTAACAGTTGTAATAGGTACCTTTACCTTTGTTTTTCCTTCGCCATCAATATAAGCGTCAAAAGTTTCATTGTCATTACCACCAAGACCAGTTGGATACACTTTATCCAAAGCATGCACCTCTGCAAGCTTTTCTTCCCTAGTCTTTGTTGTTGATTCTTCATTTGTTAATTCTTCATTTGTTGGTTCAATATCATCTGCCATATTTATTCCTCCATTAATAGCAATTTATATAAATTAACTTTGCGTCAACCATCCTGCAACTTCATTTTTAGTAATTCCTTCTTCTCTAATAGCATACTTTGTATTATTAATCTTAAAGAAGTTTCCACTATTTAAAACTATATTTGCTTCCGAAAAATTAACTTCTCCAATTATTTTTTCTGGAGCTAAGTTATTTACAGCTGCATTAATTGCCTTAACATCTGTTGAAAAATAATATTTAAATTCTTCTTCGTCTTCTTCAGAATTGCTAAAATTAAGATAGCCATTTTCTGAATCATACTCGATGACATAATTACCTATAACAATTCCATTTTCATTAATCTTTACATTTCCAACATCCCAAGAACCAGAAGAAATTGTACCAACTTCACTTATATTATTGCTTCCAGAAAAATTATAAAGAATTTCTCCAGTAACAAAACCGTCGCTGCTTTCCAAGTTGTTCAATACTGCTGGAGTTTTCCAATTAAGTGCACCATCTTCTTCTTTCCAAACTAAATAAGCACCATTTGCTTTAGCATCCTTATTTTTAATATTGAATTTAAGTTCTGTACCTTTAGTTAAAGACAGAAGACCGTCATTTACAACAAGTTTGTCTTGTTTTGATAATTGTACGCCTTCTTGTATAAATTTCTTATTGAATTTATAAAGTTGTTCTGTTAAGTAGCTTTTATCTATTATTTTTCTTTTTTTTGTATCCATAATTAACCCTCTCTATTAATATCTTCTGGCTTTATTACTTTTTTGGCAAAAGTTTCTTTTTGTGATGGAATTGTTATAGGAGTATCATTTACAAACAACAAATAAAAAGTATTACTATTACTTGCCAATAATTTTATAGTAAAGAATTCCCAATCTCCATTTGCATTGTATTGCATATCATCTTTTTTATATCCTCTTTTGAATTTATTATCAGTAGGGGACAAAATACCAGGATTAAAATATTTATCATCCAAAGTGAGATAATTTACAAGTTCGTTATAACTAGCAAAGCATTCAACATTTTCACTATATTTTGTATCAAGCTTTCTAAATTCTGTATCAAAATCTATATCGCTTCTTTCATATATATAAGATGGAGCTGAAATTGCGAGCCAAGACTTTATCTCGTTTTCATCTTTTATTATTATATATGTATAGCATCTGCATGATTCATCAATTGCATTTGGATCTTGTATAATATAAAGTGCATTTTCATCTGCTTCACTTGGTAATGGCAATTCTTCTACAAAAATTTTTTTAATAACTTCTTTCTCATATAAAATTTTATCAATTATTTTTTCATTTGGAGGAAGATTTGCATATTCATCAAGAGAACCGAAAATTTTATTAATCTTTTCATTTATATTATTTGTACTTTCAATTGTAGAATATTTTCTTTTCAAAAAGTCTTTTTCAAAATTTACAAAATTATTTTGTACCCATTCTTTTGTAGGCACCTTTAATGTATTTATTTCCATTTTATTCCTCCGCTATGCTTAAAGTACCTTGATTAATTAAACTATCAAAGTCTATATTTTCATCTTCTACTGCTATATTCGTATAGCCTCCTGAAAATATAACCTGTAAGGTTCCTTCTTCAATCCGAAGAGAAGACTCATCACTTATTTTTATTACACCATATTTTTCTTTAGTAGCTATTGGAATTACTACTTGATTTTTATTCATATATGTATTTGGCGTAATTGGTTGGTTATTAATACCACAAGCAATTGAATCAAATGGTAAACTTAAAGTGAGATTACCATTGTTAATAGATAGATTATTTTTCTGACCATCACTACAATTCTCTGGTACTTTTATTAAGCCATAGTCTTTGTCTGTAGCTTGGCCATATTTTTCCAACTGTAGTGTGGCTGTACCTTCTTCAATTGGTACTGATACTTCATCGTCACCATAAAAAATTTTTATATGTCTAATAGCAGTTGAATCTTTTAAGAAATAATATTCATTGCTATTATTAATAGGTCTTACTTTTGTTATAAACGGCATTGCATTTCCTCTTTAATTATCTTTTGTAAGATAATTAAAAGGGTAGTGTTTATGGCTAAAATTAATGATGAATATACTTTAATTACTTTGCAAACTTTGAAGGAAACTATCGTAAATTATAACGATGTGCTTAATGACAATTCTTTGAGCGATAGCGAGCTCGAAGAAAAATATAATGAAATAGCAGAAGGATTAGGTTTCAATACAAACTAAAAAAAGCCGCCATAAAAGGCGGCTTTATCACTAAACTACTTCTACAGGATTTGTAAAGAAGTGTGCATATTTATAACCACTACCAAGAGCCTTCATACAAGGAATCAAATCAACTGCATTAAATACAGAGTCATTTCCACTTTCTTTAGAATATTTCTTGGTTTCCATATTAAACTTGCCATAAGTGTCATCAGCATAGAATTTTGTTGGAGTCCATGAATTTCCTTCATCCTCACTTACAATTTCTACTCCAGTTAATAGAAGCACATGGTTCAAATTTCCAAATTTTACCGAAATAACAACTGGCTTTCCTTCGGTCAATTCTTTTACAATCTGTTCTACAGTTGCATTTGCTTTGAATGAAGTAGCATCTGGCTTTCCTACTAGCTTGTTTGCAGCAAAATTAAGAACTGCATGCACTTCGTTTGGTGGATAGCTATCTATAAACTTGTAATCCTTCAAAGGTAAGTTTGGATTTGCTTTCTTAATTTTTTCCATTTCTGCAATCCACTGATTATACATTGGAGCAGAGACCTTCTTATAGAGTCCCTTTACCTCTTCATCTGTATAACAAAGCATTGTTAGCTTATCTTCTGGCTGCGGAAATTCTGGAAAAATTTCATCATCTGGTAGCTTATATCCAATATAATCTAGTGCCATAACCATGGCTGTACTGTTACATGTGCATGTTGGATTAATCTTATTATTCAACTGTGAATAATTTTGCTTTCCTAAATCGCATCTAAATGTTTTACTAATAGACATCTGTAATAACTCCTTTTCAAGAAAATATTTTAGAAAGTAATTTATATTTGTCAAGTAATTTACCAAATTTTAACAGTATTAATCACTCTAGTTATATTTTCTTTCAATGTGTTTATATCTATGCTTTTATTAATTGTTTGTTGAGGATTGAGTGCATTAAGAAAAGTATCCCTGTTGTCATCCGATGTAAATTTTCCCTGTATGTTTGTTAAGCCTGGATTTACTATCCTAAAGTCAGTATGTTCTATTTTGTATGTTCTGTAACCCATTTTTATTATTGATGGATAATTCATTTTCAAATAATTATAAAAATTATATGGATTTGTTATTATTCCATTTTTTTTCATATTTGCCAATAATGTTATTAAATGTGTTTGATAACCGCCAATTGCATGTAGCTGTATTCCATGAACATATCTAGAACCATTGGTAGGATTTGCATAGCAGCCGAGACAAAGAATTGTAGGATGTGGATCTGTTTTCCAATTAGAATAAGTTCCTGATAATATAACACCAAACATATAGCTTCTTGCTATTGTCTGCGTTTTTGTTATTTGGTTCACCATTCTTATTTTATCCAAAAGATTTGAAAAGAAACTCATACTTTTATCTTAAAAGTTAAATATGTAAAGGAAACTAATATGGAAGAAAAAATTCAAAGGATAGAACTAAATAATAGTTCATATTATGTAGAAGACATAAACTTAAAAAACAAAATAAATGAAATAGACAGCAAAAAAGCTGAAAAATTTTCAGTTGAAGAACCTCTGTCGTTTAACAATAATAAGATTTCTATAAACTTAACTAATTATGCAACAGTTAATAGTTTGACAGACAGATTCAATACTTTGGCAGAATCTTTTAATACAGAAACATCAAGTAGTGCTTCTAAATTTCAAATGATTATAAGTTTTTTGCAGAGAGCATTTGGAGAATCTGCAATTGCAGCAAATAATAATACTATAAATATTGATGTTAGCAAAATTCCAGACTTGAGTAATTATAAAGAAAGAATACAAAATATAGAAGGAGATATACAACAGCACAATACACAAGTTAACTCATTAATACAAGATAATAAACAAGAATTAACAGATAGTATAAATAATGTTCGAAACACTTTAGCTAGTGAAATTTCTAATAATAACAATAGATTAACAAATCTAGAAAACAGATGCAAACTTCTAGAAAAAGAATTGTATGGAAACATTATGGCATCTAATAATGGCATAGATTATTATAGTAGATTGGATTATTTGCAAAAAGAATTAAATAACATTTCTGAACATTTAGTAAATAAAAATGATGGATATGAGAGATTAGACATTCCTAATTTGGTTCCAAATCCAACGGAGCCTACAGCAGAAAATATTCCTAGTCAGCAAACAGATCCTAATCAACAAGATAGTTCTAATTCAGACCCCAGCCAATCAACAGACCCAGAATCTAATTCAGACCCAGAACCTAATCAGCAAAGTGACTAATAAAAAAAGCGCGTCTTTGAACGCGCTTTTTATTTTACTTAGTAGCTTCTTCCACTTCCTTTACTGCATTTTCTGTTTTGTGCAAGAAATCAATCGCACTTCTTATAAGTTTATAAATTCCCTCGTAGGTGTATACTTCAGAGCTTGCTATAAACATACCGAACTTAACAGCATTTACTATATCAATTCTAACCCAGAAGGTTCCTGATTTTATAGTTATAAAATTAAATACAGCCTGAGCTATAATTGCAACCAAAGCTATAATCAAAGGAATGAATTTCGAAATTTTTTTATAAAAACCATTTGCAAACTTTTTTACCAACTGAGTTGTTATGAACAATACAACTATTGTTGCAATACTAAAAATTATTTGTGCTATCATTTTATTCTCCTAATTAATTTATAATTCATTAAATTAATTTGTCAATTATTTGTGGCTTCCCAAAGGTTTGAAAGACTAATACCTACATCACTTCCAGCTTGAGTATTTACATAAATACCCGTATTGCCAGTTATTTGTTTTTGTTTTGCCATTTCAATCTTTGCCTTTGCAGAGGCAAGACTTGCTAAAGCATTTATCATTTCAACTTTTATTCTTTGAGAATCCAATAAAGCAACCTTTGATGCATCGCTTCTATCCTGTCTTAATGCCAATGGCTTATAAAACAAATCGTAAATTTCATCAGTTTTTTTATCAACTTTATTCATTTGCTCCAAAGCTATCTTTGTAAGATCTTCGATTGAATGCTCTTGTATTTCTGCTTCTTCTTGAGTAGTTATCGTCTTTGTTTGTTCTTTTACTGCTGCCAACTGCGTGTCAATATATTCCAAAGTATTTTCTACTTCTTCCTTATTAATCTCTTTTTCCGGTTCAGAATTCATAAATTCAGCTATCTTTTCCAAATCAATTTCTTGTTCCATTTATTTCTCCTTATTAATGTTTTTTCCAGCATCTATTAATTTTTCAAGCTCGGTTTTCTTATTTTGTTCGAACCCATGACGTTTCTGTCCGGTCATTATTCTTTCAACATTGCCGAGCATATCATCAAACATTTGCCCTCTTTTTGTATCTCCAGCTGCCATTGTTTTACCTATATTCTGCCAGAACGAATTCTCTGTTTTTCCAGTGGATTTAAATTCACCCACCATCATTCTTTCTATTTTTTTATAATATTCATCTGCATTTATCATATAATTAACTTAAAGTTAAAAATATGATTCGAAAAAATGAAAGAAAATAGTAAGGCAAGTACATTGGTAATCACCAATACGATATCCTTAAATTTGTTCAAACATATTTTCTTATTTAATAAGAAAGGCGGGTACTACCCGCCTTTAAATTTATCTAATCAAATCATAAAATTCATTTTTATATCTCATTAAGTCTTCTATAAATCTTTTATATTCTGCACTTTTATATCCATATTCTTTGAATGATGAAAGAAGATCGTTTTTTCCAACTATCTTTCCATTTTTAACTATATACTCCATAAGAATAGAAGTAAGTTCTATATAGTTTTTTCTTTTTTTACCAATATAATGCTTATTAATTATTTCAAGAAAAATTTTTTCTAATGTATCAAACATAATAGGATAGTTTGTTGAAGGTTGTGAAGAAACATCATAACAAACCTCTATATCGCCTGTTATTCTATGCTTATAATTTTTTAATGTAAAATTCAATAAGTGTCTTTTACAAATAATTGAAAATAAATCAAATACGCTGCCTTTTCCTGGTTTGAAATTTGGCAGGTAATACCACATAGCTTTCATTGCTTCTGCTTGGAGATCTTCCAATGGTTCAAACCTCCAATATCTATATTTATTGATTATTGCATTCGCTATTAAATATAGATTAGCCATAATTTCTTTTTCTACTTCTTTTGAAACTTTTTCTCTGCTAATACAAACTTTTTTTCCTTTTTCGTTTATTTCATAATCAAGCATTGGTTGGTATTTGTTAACTATAAGTTCATTTACAAGCTCTTCATCAAAATACATACCTTTCTTTTTTGATTTAAGGCTATCAAGAATAGAAGGAAGTTTATCTTCCATTTCTTCTTCTGAATCAGATGATGTATCATCAAAATTTTCTTCATCTTCGTAGTTTATTATATTTTCTTCATCTTCATCATAATCTTCTAAGAAATCCATTTAGTTTCTCTCCTTTAAAAATTAATAATGATAATAGTGCATAATTTTAATTTGTCAAATAAAAAACCCTAGCGATGGAAGAGCTAGGGTTAGGATAAGAATAAAGGATTTTATTTATAATGCTTTCGCATTTATAATTTTATTTTATACATTATACTTTTTTTTGTCAAGATTTATTTACTTCATAATTTCTATATTCAACAATTTTCTGATTTACCTTTTCTATATTAAATTTTGTCATAGGAACAATCTGATTATTAATCAATATTACTGAGCTTAAACTGTCAGAATTTTCTGACTTTCTAAATCTTACTCCAACAGAATCATCTTTTTTATATCCAAAATAAATCTCTACAAAAATTTTAGATTTCTTATCTAATTTTGTTTTTATTTCGTTATAATTTTGATTTGCACAAAGAGTTGTAATTTCTTTGCAGAAATCATCAAGAATATTTACTCCACCTTTCTTAGTTTTACCAAGAATATTTATAATATCATCAAATGTTTGGATATTATCTGCTTCTTGTTCTTTACAAGTATAATCTCCTTTAAAATGACGCATTATCTTTTCTTCGGAATCTTCTGAAGCTGCATTTTCTTCTTCTGTTTGAACAGAGGAAAGTAGTCCGCTTACATCAGGTTTTTCTGATTGTCCTGACTCAGGCTGCTGTTCAGGTGCTGGTTGCTCTGGGGCACCTTGGCTATTATCAGGTGCTGGAGCGTGGACTGCTTCTGGAGCTGGTGTCTGTGTATCAGCCGGAGCAGGAGTTGGTGTGGGCGCAGGAGCTGCTGGCGGTTGCTGTTCTGGTTGTTCCTGTTTTGGTTTAATTAAGTTTAAATCTATTTCATAGAAAATTTTTAAACCTTTTCTAACGTGTCCTTCTACTATAATTTCTCTGTCAAAAATTTCTTTAAAATTCATTTATTCTTCTTCCTTTTCATCAGACAAATTATCAGAAATATCTGACAACTTGTTTATAAACCTATTTAAATCTTCCACACAAGGAAAGAAATAATCTCCAACTTTTACTGTTTTATATTTATTATTAACTATAATATTTATACTTCTTTTTCCTGATAACCAACTAAATTTTTCTAAAGTGTCTGATTTTAACATATTTATCTCCATTAATATTTTAAATTATCTTGATAAGCTTTGTCAAATAGAACATCCAATCCTTCTGGTATGGTTCCATCTTCTCTGGCATTTCTTATAATGATTCTTTCAAGAGCTTTATAAAAAGCATAATTTTCTGCATCACCCATATAGGATTTATAAACTTTATCTAATGTATTTTTTGCTGCTTTTAAAATTTCTTCTGCTGTTTTACTTTCTTTTTTATTGACGTTATTAGATTCACAATAATTTCTTAATTCATCAAATCTAAATTTTACTTTAAAGAATAATGATAATCTTGGTACTATTTTTCCTAAAAGATTGTTATCTGAACAATAACTAAATATATGTGCTACATATTGCTTTTCTTCTTTTGAAAGTTCGTTATATTTTTTTAATTCGTATTCACTAAGTATATATTCAACACCATAATAATCTAAATAATTCTTTTTATAAGTTTCTAGAGGCGAATCAGTTGTGGTTTCTACTATTTTATTTGTTTTAACAATATATTGCTTAATTTTTTCTTCTCTTTCGTTTTCTATTTTGTCTGAAATTGCTTGTAGTTTTTCTTCAAGTGGCGAAAGGTCATAACTAATACCATCAGTTTTAAACGTCCCTGTAATAGGATCCTGACTTTTAATAGTTGAAAAATTCAAAAGACCTTTTTGTTTAAGTGCATTTCTTTTTCTTGAAAGTGTTTTTGTACATACAGTTGGATCCAAATCCTTATCATGAATTGCATAGCCATTTTTACTCTTCATTATTTTGATAATGAATGAAAGTTCGCTTTCTGTAATTCCCAACTCTTGCTGAAAATCCAAGAGTAAATTTGATACCATTACGAAACCATTTCTTTGAATGTAGTTTCTTACTGGTGATGAGTAAACTTTTTCCATCTTTTCTCCTTCAATTCTTACTAAGAAAGTATGTTTTAATTTTTATTTTTTGTCAAGTGCAACAATAAAATACTCTGGAAGTAGATCATTTATTGAGTCCAGCTCGACCATTTTATTTTCGATAAAAAAATTTTCACCATTATAAAACAAAAAAATTTTATTTGCAAAAGCTTTATGTTTGATAGCAATTTGTAGACTGTTTTTTTGTAGAGTTAGTCTGTAGTCTGCAAAGTTTACACTGTTAAATAAGCGTTGGTATCCACCTATTATTTTGTCTGCCTCTAGTTTGTTTTTGGATGAATAAACTGCATCCTCGATTTTTGAAAAAAACTTATTTAAATTTGTCATTTTCACCTCGGAGAGCTCTTAATTTAACTTAAAATAAAAAATTATAACTATATGTTATTAGTATTACTTAGAACGGACATTTATGTCCCGACGGAAGAACAAATATGTCCGTTCGGTGAAATGTTAATTTTATTAAAAAGTTAAAAATATATTGGAGCAATAAATGAGTAAATTAGTAAGAGAAAACATAATTAACAAACTCATCAGTTTGTTAATGAATAAATTTTATACAAAAGAAATAAATGTTGGTAATAAATTAAAGTTCAATAGTTTTACATTTTTAAACAAAGAAGGTGAGGATGATTGTTACGCTGACTTTTCTTCAGTCAAACCAAGAAATTTGATTGAGGTTGTAGAAAAAGATTTTACAGATGCATGTAGAGGAGAATAAATATGAACGCACTTGATCTGGCATTGTATATAGAAAACAAAAAAACATTGGATGAAATTTCAAGTAAAACGCTTGAAGCTAATTCTTCTTTGTTAAAAACTTATACAGATATAACTTTAAGAAATAAAATTTATACTGGTATTTCTCCATCAAGCTTAGATAGAAGTACAATAATAAATAATCTTAATAATAATACTATATATTATAATAAAAATGGTATAGAAATAACAGAAGAAGATATAGATTCATTGGAAAAACAAGGTAGTACAGTTAAATCATTTATTGAAGTAAATCAAGAAAATTATATATCAGGTAATGACGTTTGGACAGATGGAACAAATACATATTATTCATTTTGTTCATGTGATGCAGATACCTATAAATTTGTAAATGGAACTTGGGAAGTATCAACAGATCCATGGTCTTATGGAAATGATGATTTTGGTTTGGATGGTGGCTATGTTTGGACAGATGGAACAAATACATATTTTTCTATTGATGAATTTCAATATCAATTAATAAATAATGAATGGGTAGAAAAAAATTGGGGAGAAAATTATCCTAGGGATGGTCATTGTGTTTGGACAGATGGAACAGATACATATTACTCTTATACAGAAACAAAATGGAATTCTACAACTTATAATTATGATGTTGTGCGAATTATAAATCTAAAATTAGTAAATGGTATATGGACTGCTATTGATTGGGGAGAAAATTATCCTAAATATGGTCTGAATGTTTGGACAGATGGAACAGATACATATTATTCTTACGGAGCTGAACAATATCAATTAATAAATAATGAATGGATAGTAAAAAATTGGGGAGAGAATTATCCTGAATATGGTCAGGATGTTTGGACAGATGGAACAGATACATATTATAATTCTACTGGAACAATGTTAAAACTTGTGCCACCAATGGAGACTTATGTAGTATACAAAAAAAGAAATTTTGTTTCAGGAGAGATGGAGTATACAAATATTTTTGGAGAAACCATCAACAAAACATATACGATACGTAACAATGTACCAAATATTGCAGATTTTGAATATCAAAGTGCTACTTCAAATTCATCAGGTGATATATTGCAAATAGTCGTAAAAGAATATCCAAAAAACCCAATAAATGTAGATTTGCTTATGTTTAAGGAATTAAGTAGAATCCCGCAAGGATTTTTCGAAAAAATAAATACAGCTGCAATGTTTAAAGTTGCTTATTATTTGGATAATAGTCTTTCTTATTATGCTGGTAATAATAATTTAGTATCTATAAAAAAACAGCTTAGAAACTATAGCATAGATGGTAATGAAAGGGCTTCTGCTGAATATATTGATTATACTTTTAAAAAAGAAAAGCAGTGGATAAATTCATTGTTTAATCCTAGCACTATCCAAGCAGGTGTTTCAGTAAAAAAATATATTGATAAAGAATCGGCATGGACATACACATCAGCTATTACAGGAAGTTATATGTTCCAGCTTAGTAAGCATAATCATGGAAATACGGCTGGAGTTTATGTAAATGATAGATTAATATGTTCTTATCCATTCTGGGGAGTTTCTGATACTGGTGCAGATTTAGCACAAACTGATATTTCATGGACACCTCAGGTGTTTGTAAAAAAAGGAGATATAATAAGAATTGAATCTGACAATGAGACTACTGATGGAATAGCTAGGTGGTATATAAATAGCTACAATTGTAGCGGAATTGAATAAAAGTTAATGTTAAAGAGGTTTAGTAATGATTACAGAAAAAATTTTAAATAAATTTAGAAACAACATTATAAATGAATCTCTTCATCTTGGACATGGCATAAAATCTGCTAAGGTTATATGCCATGTTGATCTTGATGGAGTAGTATCAGGAATTTCAATGGTTCAGCAATTGGTTAAACAAGGAATTCCCAAAGAAAGAATTAATGTTGAATTTGCTCAGTATGGAGATGAAGAAAAACAAGCAAAAATTGGAAAGGACGAAGCAGATAAATTCCAGCCAAAAAATAAGCATCAGTGGGTTGGTGTAACCGACTATGCAAAGTATCCAAAAGTAAAACTTTGGGATGTGTTCAATAAGGTTATTGGATTTGCAAAGGATTACAAAAATAAATATAATTTTGTAAAATTTGCAAATTCAAGAGACTTCTCTAAAATTGCTAATGTTGAAGATTTTAGAAAGATTTTTGAAAAAGAATTTACAATTAAAGAAACAAAATTTACAGAAGGTACAATAAAAAAACTATATAATGGTTTGAAGGCATACTCTACTTGGGGAGAAAATGATGTAGGTAAAATAACAAATAGTAACGTTGAAGAATATTCAATTGCTGTTGTAAAACCAGATTTTGGTTCAGACCACCACTCAAATGATGATGGAGTTTTGTCAGCAGCAAAAAGAGGAGATTTGGCAGTAAGTTCACCTTCAGAAGCCGAATTCTTTGCTAATAAATACACACCAGGATTGTGGTCAAAAGATGATTTGAAGGCTGTTTCTATGATTGACTCAGCTGGATATTCAAGAGATGAATTGACTAATACAATCTTCTTGGAAAAACATTTTACAGGTCCAAATAAGAAGAGAAATTTGGCAACGATCATTTCAGTAATATATGACAATCTTGTTAAAAAAGATGAAAAGGTAGCAAAATGGATAATTCTTAATTCAGGTCCATCTTTGGTATCTCTTTATTCTACAACTCTTCGGGGACTTAAATTTAATGGTGAAAGACTTAGAATGCTCGAAGCTATTAAATCCGGAGATATTAATACAGGAAAAGAAATAGCTGCTGCCCTTCCAAAAATTTTAAACAAGAACTGGTACACAAAAGACTCTAATAACTATAAGAATAGAAACGGCGATGAAATCAAGAAAGGTCTTACAGTAGACGATTGGAGACAAAAAAATCAGAAGGATTTGGAAAATGCATTAACAGGGCATAAAAGTAGAGAAGATGATAAAGCGATAGAAGATGCAAAGAAAAAACTTGAAGATGCAAAGGCAGAAGCTAAGGCTA
>JAEEGL015127312.1_pt1 | contig 13538 bp, 11 predicted proteins | sample 9134231 | NCBI WGS metagenome assembly JAEEGL01 (sample SAMN16246548, study PRJNA631951) | gut metagenome | biome: gut microbiome; feature: rumen; material: fiber-attached | host: Bos | place: Iran: Karaj | collected 2018-10
AGCGCCATGCCGTAAAGCTGCACCTTGCTCTTCAGCGGCATGCCCCGGGTATAGATCATGCCCGAAACGATATTGATCAGCGTCATCAGGACCGGGAGCACGTTCACCGCCATGCCGCCGATCTTCAGGATTCCGTCCGGCGCGGCCAGGTCCGGGATCGGCCCGAAGGAAACCCCCTGCAGCACGCTGAGGCCGGAAAGGAAATTGTAGGCCGCCATGAAAAAGGGAATCTGCAGCAGCAGGGAAAGGGAACCCCGGAGCACGTAGTAAGGTTTATAGTTATTCTGCCGGTAGTAGGTCTGGAGCATCATGAAGCGCTCGTCCCCGGTGAAGGCTTCCCGGATCTGGTCGATCCGGGGCTTCAGGCGCTTTGAAATCTCCTGCTCCTCCCGCTGGAGATCGTCCGCCTTTTTATACAGCGGCAGCACCAGCAGGTTGATGGCCAGGCTCAGGATTACGATTGAAAGGACGGGGCTTCCCAGGAACTGCATGGAGAAGGAAAAGACGACGTCGAACAGCAGTTCAATCGGACCGAGGATCAGCTTGTGCAATATCTCAAAAAAGGTCATGACAGAATCTCCGAACCTGAAAAAATAATCTGCAGGCTGCGCAGGCGCAGCAGCCGGGTTTTATACGTCGTATGTTTTATCGATGGCTTTCAGCTCGCTGAAGGTGTCGATTTCCACGACGTCCTCGTCCCGGCATTCCCGGATTTCCACACGGTAATGCTCCTTCCGGTAAACCAGGGGAACCTGTTCCCAGTAGCGCTCCCGGCCGCCCGGAGACCGGAAGATATCCGGAATATCCCGGCTCAGCTGCTGCCCGGCTTCCTCATCCCAGTAGGAGATGCCGACCATCTGGTAAACGTCCTCCCCTTCGCCGCCGACGGTTTCCTCGACGACGACGCCGTCCTTCACGCGGAGAATCCAGTCGTCCGAGCGCTGCTTTTTAATCCCCAGGAAATTGGAGGACCAGTGATAGGGCTTCACGATCGCCGGACTGGAGAGGAGCAGATCCGCCTCGAACACATAGGCGTTGGACAGCAGGTGCCGCGCCGCCAGGGCGGAGCTGATATTGTTGGCCTCGTTGTACATCGGGTTTTCGAGGAAACGGATCATCGGATACTTGTACAGCAGCTGGTCGAACAGCTCCGCGAGATATCCGCGGACCACGTAAATTTCCCCGATCCCGGCCGCCAGGCACGCGTCGATCAGCCGGTCGATGATCCGGACCCCGTGGACCCGGACCAGCGGCTTGGGGGTGTTGAAGGTAATGGGCGCCAGGCGCGACCCGAAACCGGCCGCGATAAACACCGCCCGCTTCACCCGATAAGGCTCAAGCGCCGCTTTTCCCGCCGGCGTTACGGCGCCGGAGACGGCGAGACCGGCTTCGCCCAGTTCCTTCAGCACTTTGTTCACGGTGCCGAGGGAACAGGAGGCGGCCTTTGCAAGGCCGCGCTGGGTCAGGGGCGACCGGGCGGTGACCAGGGCTTCCAGGATTTCAAACTGCTTGCGCGTCAGGGCCATACATATCCTTCCTTTACTGCATACAGACTGCCGGCGGATTACCGGAACTGTTCATACCCGGGATATTTCTCGTAGGACGGGTCGGCGGCGACCAGCTCGACAAAGGTGTCGATTTCCGTGACGTCCGAAGGGGCGCACTCACGGACCTCAAGCCGGTAGTTTTTCCGCATGATCTTCAGGGGAACCATTTCCCAGAGGTTTTCCTTTCCGCCGCGGCTGGCGTATACCTTCCGCAGGTCGGCTTTCAGCTTTTCGGAATCGCTGCTGTCCCAGCAGGAGATCCCGATGCCCTGCCAGCAGTCCGTACCGCCCCGGCGGTAATCCTCCGGCATACCGTTCTTCACCCGGAAGCACCAGTCGTCCGTCTCCCGGACCTTCGTTCCGTAATAAACGGAACAGTACTCATACTTCCGGATGATCTCCGGGTTGTTGATGATCAGGTCGGCTTCGCAGATATAGCAGCGGTCAATCCGGTCGACGGCGCACAGCAGGGAGCTGATATTGTTCGCCAGGTTGAATTCCGGATTGTCAATGAATTGCAGCGCCGGGTATTTAACGGCCAGTTCATCGAACTGCTCCTTTTTATATCCCCGGACGACGGTGATATTCGTGATTCCCCTGGCGGTCAGCGCGTCCAGCAGCGTATCGAGGATCCGGACACCGTTGACCTTTACCAGCGGTTTCGGCGTATCCAGCGTGACCGGCGCGAGGCGAGTGCCGAAGCCGGCAGCCAGGATAATCGCTTTCCGCACCCGGAACGGTTCCAGCATCCGCAGGCCCTTTTCACTGATTTCAACCGTTCCGTCGGACAGTTCATTGATCAGGTTTTTTCCGGCCAGGTCCCGGACCAGCCGCGCCGGAACCTCCGGCCCCGGCACGGTTTTGCCGCCGCGCTCCAGCACGGTGAGGAAATCAAACTCCTCGCGGTTCAGGGTGAAAACGCCGGCGTCGGCGGCTTCCCGGCTGTCCGCTTTCTTCAGCGCGTTGGAAACGGCCGAGAACACAACCCGCGCGAGGACGTTCAGCGAGAGAATGAGCAGCGAAATGACGCTCTGCATCTCATAATTGCTGTTTTTCTCATAGGTGGTGATCAGGATGGAGAGGGGCTGGCTGTCATAGCTGCACAGGAACGCCACCGCGGAGATCGTGATCATGCTGTTCAGGAAGAAATAGGAGAACATTTCGATCAGGGTGGAGGCCGAGTTCGGAATCAGCACCTTCCGGATGATTTTCCCCCGGGAAATGCCCAGGGTTTCCCCGATGACCTCATATTCGCTGTTGATTTTGCTGAGGCAGTTCCTCGCCAGCAGGTAGGGCGAGCCGAGGAAGTGGAAAATATTGACGACAACCAGGATGAAGACGGTTCCGTAGAAGAAACCGGCGGTTTCCTTAAACAGGAAGATATAGCCGATACCCAGCACCAGGCCGGGAATCGCAATGGTTGAGAGCGCCAGCAGGTCGACGGCCCGGGCTGCCCTTCCGCTTTTCCGTACGCTCATGTATCCGAGCAGGTACGCAAAGCAGGTTCCGAGAAGCGCCGTGAGGCCGGCCAGGACCAGCGAATTCCGGATATACTGCGCAAGCCCGACGCCGTGGGTGTTGGAGAAAATGTTCGCGACATGCTCCAGGGTGAAGGACAGGTCGTTGGGAAAGGCTTTGGTGAAGCTGAGGCTGACGAACGCCAGCTGCGGCAGGAACAGCAGGAAGCACAGCGCCGCGAAGACGGAAACCGCCGCGCGGTCGAAGCCTTTTCCGGGAGGAATCAGGCGCTTCTGCTTCTCGCTGACGCTCTGGTCCCGGAAGACCAGGTCGAACACAAAGGAAACAACGGCCGGAATCAGCAGCACAAATCCCGCGATGCTCCCCCGCCCGTACTGGAAGGAAGAGAGGAACTGGTCGTACAGGTACATGGGCAGGGTTTTCACCTTGCCGGCAATCTCCATCGGGATGCCGTAGTCGGAAAAGACCAGCGTGAAACAGGCGCAGAAGGCGGAAATCAGCGCGATCCGCAGGTACGGGACCGTCAGGCGGAAAAACGAGGAAAGCCGGGAGACGCCCATGACGGCCGCCGCGTCGTAAGGACCCTTGTCCTCATACTGCAGGGCATCGTAGAGAATCAGGAAGGTTGCCGGGAAGGAGGTTATGACGGAGCCGAGAATCAGCCCCGGCAGGCCCAGCACCTCGATCCGCCAGCCGAAGAGCAGGTCCAGGAAACCGTTGGTTCCGAAAAGAATCCGGAGCCCGAGGCCGACAGAAACCGTGGGCACCAGCATTCCGAGGGTCAGCAGGACCACCAGGACGTTTTTCCGCCGGACGCCGGACGTGTTCAGCAGATATGACGCAAGCAGCGCCAGCGCCGTCGTGATGACGGCGGAGACAAAGGCGTACAGCAGGGAATTCCGCACGGATTCCCCGAAGCTGCTGTCCCGCAGGATATATTCCCAGTCCGCGCCCGAGATGTGGAAGGCCAGCGTCAGCAGCGGGAAAACCGCGAACAGCAGGACGCAGCCGACGGAGACCAGGCGTAGCCACTCATGACGAATCTTTCTGATCATGCTCTGCTCTCCCGGATCGACTGCTCGATGGACTGTACCTTCCGGTCCAGGTGATCCACGACGAAGCGCTTAACAAACGGATCCGCCGGATGGTGATAAAGATTGTACGGCGTGTCCAGCTGCACAATCCGCAGATCGTTGATGACCATGATCCGGTCGGAAAGCGCGAAGGCCTCCTCCTGGTCATGGGTCACATAGATCATGGTGATCTTCAGTTTTTTCTGGATTTCCTTCAGCTGCTGGCGGAGGGAAAGCTTGATTTCCGCATCCAGCGCGCTCATGGGTTCGTCAAAGAGAATCATATCCGGATTCAGCACCAGGGTGCGGGCGATGGCCACCCGCTGCTGCTGGCCGCCGGAAAGCTGTTTTGGCTTTTTCCGGACGTGCTCCTCCAGCCCTACGGTTTCAATGATTTCCCGAACCTTCCGGTCGGTCTCTTCCTTTCCGAGTTTCCGGCTCTGCAGCGCGTAGGAGATATTGTGCCAGACGTCCATGTTCGGAAACAGGGAATAATTCTGGAAAACAATCCCGATATTCCGGTCCTTCGGCGGCGCCTCCGTGATGTCCGCGCCGTCCTTCAGGATCCGGCCGGAGGTGGGCTTCTCAATCCCGATGAGCATCCGGAGGATCGTGGTCTTTCCGCAGCCGGAGGGCCCCAGCAGGGAAAGGAACTCCCCGCGGTTTACGGAAAAGGAGATTTCTTCCAGAACCGTCCTGGACCTGAACTTTTTCGTAAGGTTTTCACAGCGGAGAATTTCCGCCGGCTTCACGTCCGCCATCTCCGGGCCTCCTGTATGATTCTCTGAAAGTTCTCAGTATTTCCACTTGTCCAGCAGGTCCTGCTTGTATTTGAAATCGAACAGGCCGTTCATGGTGATTTCGGTATAGCTTTCCGGATAATTCCTGATTTCCGCCGCAGGCATCTCCGCGTAGATTTTGTCCGGATTGAACTTCGCGCACTGGGGCCTGTTCAGCTCGCTGTACAGATACGTGAAAACGGCCTTCACGGCGGGTTTCGTTTCATGCCCGGAGACCATGCCCATGGTGAACAGGTCGAAGGCCAGGCCCTGCGGCGGAACCACCACGGTGAGCCCTTCGTTTTCATTGGCATAGTTCACGCACTGCCACAGCAGGCCGTACGCAATGGCCACGTCCCCGCGCACAGCAGCCTTGGCCGGGGCGGAACCGGAGGTGGTGTATTCCTTGACGTTCGGATTCAGATCTTCAAAATACTTCATTCCGGCTTCCTCACCGAGGACGGTGACCATGCCGTTGTAGTAGCTGTAGCCTGTGCCGGAGGACTTCGGGCTCGGCATGGAAACCAGGCCGGCGTATTCCGGCTTCAGCATATCCTCATAGGTTTCCGGGACGGGCAGGCCTTTTTCCTCCAGCATCTTTGTGTTCACCAGGAACGCGCCGGCGGTTTTGCCGTTGACGGCGTACCGGTGATGCCGGGCGGTATAGCCGGTGACGGAAGGATCGTACACGGAGAAATCATATTCGGAAAGATCCGCGAACAGCTCCGGATCCGCGTTCAGGATGATTTCCGCGTTCACGACTTCAAGATCGTAGAAGATATCGCAGTCGCTTTTCTTTCCTTCCGCCTGCAGCCGGGACAGCAGCTGGCCGGTTCCCAGGGACTGGATCACGATTTCGGTATCCGGGAATTTTTTATCCAGCTCTTCCTGCAGGTAAGCGATCCGCTCGTCTTCCGCCGCGGTGTAGAGCACTACCCGCTCCTTCCCGGCAGCGGATCCTTCCGTTTTTCCGTCCGCCGCGGGAGTTTCCCTGCCTCCGCAGGACGCCAGCAGAAGCGCGCAGAGCAGCAGAACAATGGCGGTTATGATCTTTTTGTTCATTTTTTTCATCTCCTGTTCGTTCGGGGAATCTCCGATGATTGTTCAGAGCATCGGAGAATCAATGGAATTATATATCAATCCGAAAACAAAAGCAATATAAAACGTTCAATTGATATGCAATTAATACTGAAAAATGAACAAAAATCCGGAAAACGGAGCAAAATTGACGACAGCGGCCAAATAGGATAAAATCAGACATGGAAAAAAAGACGGGACGGTTCGTGTATGGATATGACGAAGAAAGAACTGATTACGGAACTGGAAGCGCACGTGAAACATATGCGCATTGCCACGCTGAAGACAGCCAACGGCAGTGGGACGAACGCCCATCTGGGCGGAATCCTTTCCATCCTGGAAGCGCTGGCGGTCCTGTACGGCGCGGTGATGAATGACCAGGAGCTTCCGTACGAAGAACGGGACAAGTTCATCCTGAGCAAGGGGCACGCGGCGCTGTCGCTGTACGCGGCGCTGGCGGAGTTCGGCGTGATGGACGAAGCCCTGCTGGGAACCTTCATGCAGGACGGTTCTGATCTGGTTGCTCATCCGGTGATGAAACCGGAGATCGGGGTGGAGGCTTCCTCCGGGAGCCTTGGGCAGGGGATTTCCATGGCCGTGGGGCTGGCGCTGGCGGCGAAGAAAAAGGGATATACGTACCGGACCTATGTGCTGTGCGGCAACGGCGAAGCCAATGAAGGCTCCGTCTGGGAAGCCTGCATGTCTGCGGTGAATTTCCGCCTGGACAATTTCACGCTGATCATCGACAACAACCGATTCCAGGGCGACGGTATGAGCAAAGACGTGATGAACACGACGGACAGATATCCGGCGATGCTGAAGGCCCTGGGTTTCCAGGTGATTGAAATTGACGGGAACAACGTGGAGCAGCTTTATGACGCGTTCATGGCGCCCCGGGAGGACGGGAAGCCTAAAGCGGTGATTTCAAACACGGTGAAGGGCAAAGGCGTCAGCTTTATGGAAAACAACAACGACTGGCACCATAACCGCCTGACGGACTCCCAGCTGGCGGCAGCACTCAGTGAACTGGAGGCGGAAGCATGACGGAAATCACGAAAGCCAAAGCAAAGCGGTGGTCCGTTCTCGGCGCCCGCGCGACCTTCGGGCAGGCGATCCTGGAAGCGGCAAAGGAACGGGATGATTTTTATGTCCTTTCCGCGGACCTGGCTCAGTCTTCCGGCCTGAACCGATTCCGGGGAGAATTTCCGGACCGCTTCATCAACTGCGGCATCGCGGAGCAGAATATGATCGGGATCGCAGCCGGCCTTGCCAAGGACGGAACGAATGTTTTCGCGACCTCTTTTTCTCCCTTTATCGCCATGCGCGCCTGCGAGCAGGTCCGGGTCAACATGGGCTATATGCAGATGAATGTCAAGACGGTCGGCCTGGGAAGCGGGCTGATCATGGCGAAAATGGGGAACACCCATTACGGCCTGGAGGATGGATCTGTTATGTGCGCGATCCCCGGGATGACGGTCGTCAACCCGGCGGACGGCGCGGAGATTGTGAAGACTGTGGAGGCGCTTTGCGATTTCAAAGGCCCGGCGTACCTGCGGCTGACCGGCGGCCCGGGGCTGCCGGTGGTTTATGAGGAAGATTTTGATTTCCGGATCGGGAAGGCAATTCCCGTCCGGGAAGGGAAAGATATCGCGGTCATCGCGGCGGGCACGATGGTGTATTACGCGAAAAAAGCAGCGGAGATCCTGGAAGGGCAGGGAATCAGCGCGGCGGTTATCGATATGCATACGATCAAGCCGCTGGATACGGAGGCTGTGCTGGCACAGCTGGACAAGAAGCTGATCGTTACCGTCGAAGAGGCTTCCATTATTGGCGGCCTCGGCAGCGCGGTGGCAGAATGCATCGCCCTGAAGAGGAGCAAGCCCCCGCAGCTGATGCTGGGCATCCGGGACTTCTTTCCACACGCGGGGGGATATCCGTATATGCTGGCGCAGTGCCGCCTGACCGCGGAGCAGATCGCGGAGGATATCCTGCGGGCACTGGAAGGGTAATCCTTTATTCCGCACCCCAGCGGCTGTCCAGGAAAGCGCAGCGGGTTTCCAGCCAGGATTGCAGATAATCCACCTGGCTGTCAAAGTCATATCCGTCCGTAAAGATTCCCGTTGCAGAGGGCCATTTTACGGGATATCCCGGTCCCCGGAACCACCGGACGTTGTCCATCCGGACGGACTGCCGGATTTCCTCCTGCCAGCGGCCGATCTTCAGCGGCGCTTCATTCTGCAGATAATTCCTGAAAAAGGTATTCCATTCCTGAACGACAGCGTCATAAAATTCCGGTTTTTCCATCAGGCGGAGGAACCAGCCGTCCGGGTTCAGCCCGGACATTGTTTCGGGAGAGGCGTAATCCTCCTGCCCTCCGAAGCGGTTGTCATAATCCCAGACAGGGCCCATATGGATCCGGGAATCCACCCGGTCCGAGTCCTTATAATAATACGCGTTCGTCACGTCCTTGTCGTGGTCGCAGGCGATTTCAGCAACCAGGTACGACCGGACCCAGGAGGACAGCTCAATAAAATCCAGCCAGGATTCCCCGGAATCCGAGACGCCGCTTTCCGACAGGATGGCCTGTTCCATCCGGCTTACCAGGCTGCGGATGTATTCCACTTCCCGGGCGTCGGCATATTCGGGAACCCGGACGCGGAAGGGGGTTCCGGATCCCTCCGTTTCAAAATAAGACGGCGGGAGGAGCCGGGCCGGATAATCCGGGCTGAGCCGGTAATTCCTTTCGATCAGGTAGCCGCCGGTGATGTCCGCGGGGACGCTGTCCAGCAGGACTCCGCGCATGTTTCCGATATCAAAGGTTTCTGCTGCTGCAGGATCCTTCTGCAGGTTTACTTCCCGGTTTTTCAGTCCCAGATCAGCGATATCAATCCGGTTCCTGTCCACCTCCACTTTTTCGGTGACGAGATAAACGCCGAGATAGTCTCCGTCAAAATACACATCCGCGTACACCGCGTCCGGCACATAGCTGAAGCCGGCGCCGGACGCCATGTCCAGCGCAAGCATGTTGTTCATATAGCTGTAATCCCAGGCGCTGGCGAGCAGGCACCAGTCCCTGTCCTTCTCCATGCCGAAGATGCGTGCTGATTTGTCCAGTTTCAGGTTAAACGGCCTTTTTCCGAACAGGTACCAGGAGGAGTTTCCGCGGCCTTTGAGGGTCAGCCCGCCGCCGAAGGAAACGGAGCCGTCCCTTTCCACCGCCAGGAGGGTTCCCCGGTCGGTGACCTCTTTCCCTTTCTCCGGCAGCAGCATCAGCCCGTCGCGAGACGTGATGAACAGCGCCGGGAGCGGGGAGGAAAGCATAAACTTTACGGGAACCGGCGCTTCTCCGCCGAAGGAGAACTGATAGGTTTCCCCTTCCTCCCACTCAAAAACCGCGCCTTTCCCGAGCGGCTGGCCGCCGACGGCCAGGTCCAGCTCCGGCGCCCGGTTGCGGATGGCCCTGCCGCACAGCGCGGAAGGCAGGAAGAAGTAATACGCGCCGTCCCGCTCACAGAAATACGGCCGGATCGTTTCCTCCTGCCATCCGGGATATACCCGGACAGTGAGCTGCCCGCCTTCTCCGGAACAGAAGTCCGCGATGCCGGCGCTTTTTCCGCCGGGTACGGCGGCCGAAACGCAGAAGGCGCAGAGCAAACAGATTCCGGCCAGCAGCAGGATCAGCGCGATCGTCTTTTTATTCATGATATGCCCCGCTCAGATCCGGTACTCTCCGTCGTGGGAAAGGAAATGGATCTGCTCAATTGTTTCCAGCTTTTCCAGCTCGCCAATCAGCTTGTCTTCCTCGCGGGTGAAAAGCTCGTAGATGATTTCCGTCTGCCCGGCCTGGCGGCTCCTGGACTTTTCCTTCACGTTCTTTCCGTGCTTCTGCAGCAGTTCCTTCACCGCGTTCCAGTCGACCTCCTTCCCGGAGCGGAGCACCACGACCGAGGTGGTTTTTGCGCCGGGAACAAACTGGAGGAAAACCACCAGCAGGGTGACTGCCGCGCACAGGAGCAGCGCCAGCAGAACCAGGCCGACCCCGCACATGATGCCCGCGCTGACGGCCCAGAATACGTACAGCAGGTCCAGCGGACTCTTGACCGCGTTGCGGAAACGGACAATTGACAGCGCGCCGACCATGCCGAGGGAAACCACCAGGCTGGCCTGCATGGCGATCAGGATTCCGCAGACGATGACCGGGAGCGCCGCGAGGGTAATATTCAGGTCCCGGGAATAGAAAGCGCCCTTCGACTGGTTCCGGTAGACCAGGAAAAGATACAGGCCGATCGCTCCGGCAGCCAGCAGCAGAAAAACAATCTTCCCGGTGTGCATCTCACCGCCGCCGGCAAACGCGTCCTCAAGGGCTTTCCTGATTCCTTCCATGGCTTTCCTCTCCTGTTTCTGTTTTTTTTTTCTGTTATCCCAGCTGCTCTCTTCCCAGCCGGTACTTGGAGTACGCGGTCTGATTCATATTGCCGGATTCCAGGAGCCGGGCAAGGAAACCCGGCAGCATTTCGTCGTATTTGACTTCCAGGATCCTGTCCGTATCCCGGAGGGGGGAATACGCGCAGGCGCCTGCCAGGAAACCGGAGGTATCGCGGCTCGCGCGGATATTCCGGTCAAAGGTGATCCGGACGTTTCCGGGCGTGAAGATATAGGCGTCCCGGATGTAGTCGATCACGACGCGGGGCCGGAGAAGCTCCTGCCGGAGCGCAAGGTTGAACAGCGTAACCGGATTGTCCATGGAGGCTTCCGGATCGTCAATGCATTCGCCGGCAATCAGCCTTTCCGCCTCTTCCCGGGTAATCGCCCGGGATTTTTTATAAATCCTGCTGTAAGCCTTGTATTTCACCTCGAGCCGGATAACGTCCGCCGAATTGTTGTAGATCCGGATCCGGTACTTGCTGCGGTAACTGACGCCATCCTCCGAATCCGCCAGCCGGCTGTCCCTTTCATCGTCGAAATACAGGCTGGTGATCCTGTAGGATGCGCCGTCCGCGTGCGGATCCGGAGGCATGACGATTTTCACCCGCGACTGCAGGAGGAGCATGTCCCTCTCCGAACAAAGGTATTTATCTTCGACACGGTACATCGAACCTGTTTCACCTCCGAAACAACAGGAAAAGTTTAACATGAACCACCCCAAAAGTCCACACGGGAAGGGCGGAGACAGATTTGCCTTCCGGGCCGTAAAATGATATACTATACTCTGTATAGTTATGCGCCGAAGCATGGCGGTACGGAGCGATGGCCTGCGGTGGATTGCCGGGGCCGGGAAGGCTTTTTCTGCGGGACGCGGAGCGCCCCGCACGGCGGAGCTTTGCCTTTTTTCCGCCGCAGAACGACTTCAGCAACGGGAGAGATGACATGAAAATCGCAATCTACGGTTCCGGAGGCGCCGGGAAGGAAGTATACGACCTGCTGCAGGAGACCCCCGGGGAAAGGGAAAAATGGGAAGAGATCCTCTTTATCGACGATACGGTTCCCAGCGGGGAATACTGGGGCTGCCGGCGGTTTACCTTTGAGGACTTCCTGAAGAAATTCACGCCGGAGGAGGCGCGGATCGTCATCGCGGTCGGGGAGCCGAAGGCCCGTGAGGACCTGTACAACCGTGTGAAGGAAGCCGGATGGTCCCTGACGCCGCCCATTCTTCACCGCCTGGCGTTTGTGAGCGACAGCGCGGTACTCGGGGAAGGCGTGGTCCTGCAGGACGGGGTCCGGGTTTCCCCGGAAACCGAGCTGGGCGCCAACACCTTTGTGAACCACCGGAGCATGATCGGCCACAACTGCGTGATCGGGAAGCACTGCCAGATCTCCGCGAACGTGATGATCGCCGGCTGCGTGACCATCGGGGACACGGTGTTTGCCGGCGTATCCTCCTGCATCCGGGACCATACCGCCGTCGGGGAGCATACGATCCTTTCCATGGGATCCGTAGTGCTGAAGGATGTGCGCCCGTACAAAATCGTCCTGGGCAATCCGGCACGTGAAATAGCTGAAAACAAAGATGAAAGGGTGTTCTGATAAAAACATGAGGAGCAGGGAAGAACTGGAGGCGATGGCCCGGCGGATCCGGCTGGGCGTCGCGCAGATGACGTATCAGTCCGGGCTGAAGGGCGCCCACCTCGGAAGCAGCATGTCCATGGCGGAAATCCTGGCTGTGCTGTACGGCGACGTGATGCACTGTGATCCGAAAAATCCGCTGTCGCCCGACCGGGACCGGCTGGTTCTCAGCAAAGGCCATGCCGCGGTGGCGCTGTACGCCGCGCTGCATGAGGCGGGCTTTCTGACGAAGGACGACATTGACCACGCGATGCACGGGGACTCTCCCTACTACGAGCATCCGCAGATGGATCCCTCCCGCGGGATCGAATTTTCGAGCGGCAGCCTGGGGCAGGGGATTTCCCTTGCCGTGGGGACCGCGCTGGGACTGAAAAAGAAAGGCCTTTCCGCAAAGGTCTACGTCATCCTCGGAGACGGTGAATGCGACGAAGGGCAGGTCTGGGAAGCGGCGCCGTCCATTGCCAAATTCGGCCTGATGAACCTGACGGTGATCGTGGACGACAACCGGCTGCAGTTTGACGGACCGAAAGATGAAGTCATGAAGATCGCGGATCCGGTGGGAAGATGGGCCTGCTTCGGGCTTGATGTCGTTACGGTGGACGGGCATGACGTGGAAGCGCTGCGCGAGGCGTTCCTGCAGGAAACGGAAAAGCCGAAGGTCATCATCGCAAAGACTGTTAAAGGCAAGGGCGTTCATTTTGCAGAGAACGAGGTCACCTGGCATACAGGGAGACTGACAGACGAATTGTATCAGGAGGCCGTCAGGGACATCAATGATTGAGATTACGAATAAAAATATCCGGGTATGGTCGATCCTCGGCATGCGCCGGATCATCGGCCCGGCCATGAAGGATATCGTCGAGCAGGACCGCAGGGTGCTGTTCGCCACAGCGGATACCGGCCGGTACTACATGTACGACGACCTGCTGCGGACGTATCCGGAGAATGTCGTGGACTTCGGCATCGCGGAGCAGAACCTGATCGGCGCGAGTGTCGGACTGCAGAACGAAGGTTTCAATGTATACGCGATCACATACGGGAACTTCATGACGTCGCGGGCGCTGGACCAGATCCGGGTCTGCCTCGGATATATGGGGCTCGGCGTGAAGATCGTCGGCGTCGGGGGCGGCATGTGCGACGGCAACATGAGCGTTACCCATATGGGCCTGGAGGATGTCGCCAATACCCGGATGATTCCAAATATGCGGGTGATCGTTCCGGGGGACGGCATGCAACTGGTCAAGACGCTGGTGGAGCTGAAAGACGCGGATTATCCCGCCTTTGTCAAGGTGACCGGCCGTTTCCCGATACCGGTTCTTCACAAGGCGGATTTCGATTTCCGGATCGGGAAGGCAGTCACCCTGCGCGAGGGAAAGGAACTCGCGATTGTGGCGAACGGAACCCTGCTGGGCGACGTGCTGAAGACCGCGGACCTGCTGGCGGAACAGGGGATCGACTGTAAGGTGGTAGACATGCACACGGTGAAGCCGTTGGATGCGGAAGCGCTGCGGGAGATCGCC
>JAEEGL015166218.1_pt1 | contig 13538 bp, 5 predicted proteins | sample 9134231 | NCBI WGS metagenome assembly JAEEGL01 (sample SAMN16246548, study PRJNA631951) | gut metagenome | biome: gut microbiome; feature: rumen; material: fiber-attached | host: Bos | place: Iran: Karaj | collected 2018-10
AAGTGTCGCCGTAGCGGTTGATGAAGGCCCGCTTGTTCCTGGCGGTGCCGCAGTGGAGGGTGTAGCGCTTCATCACGAACTCGGCCATTTTTTCCAGGGTGCCGTCGTCCTTCTCGGGCAGATAGATCTTCCGCTCCTCCCAGTCCACCTCCTTGCGGTAGCCGCAGTTCTCGATGAGGCGCTGGTAGTAGTCGGCGTTGTACTGCTCCTCGAAGGTGGCAAGCTCGTCGAAGCCCTCGATCAGCAGGCCCTCGCGCTCCAGATCGGAGAAGCCCAGAGGCCCGCAGACCGTGTCCATGCCCTTGGCCAGGGCCCAGTCCTCGGCGGCCCGGAACAGGGCGTCGGCCACTGCCTGGTCGTCGATGGCGTCGAAACGGGTGAAGCGGATGCGCTTCTCGCCGGTCTTTTGGTTGTGGGCCTTCTGGAGGATGCCCTGGATGCGGCCCACCATCTCGCCGTCGCGGTAGGCGTTCCAGCAGACGGCCTCGCAGGTGTCATAGTAGACGTAGTCGGCGCGGAACATCTTCTTTTCGTCTCCGTACAGGGGTGGGACGAAGCAGGGGTTGCCCTTGTAGAGCTTCAGAGGGAAGTTCAGAAAATCCTTTTGCTGCCGTTTGGTTTTGACCTCAACGATCTCGATCATGGCGGTCTCCTCTTTTCATTTGATAGGGACGGAAATTATCTGTGCTTGGCGTGGAAGCAGACGCCCACGCCGTTGGGGCCGCAGTGGGAGCCTGCGGTGGGGTTCACGGGGACCGTCTCCACGCTGAGCTCCGGCCCGAATTTGGCGCGCAGGGCCTCGGCCACCTGGGCGGCGATCTCCGGCGCGTCGGAATGGCCCACGTAGACCCGGTGGCCCGCCACGTCGTCTCCCAGCTCGTCCACATAGGCCAGCAGCCGGTCGATGGCCTTCTGGCGGCCCTTTTCCTTGCCCACGGAGACCATCTTGCCCTCCTGGCTCATGTGGATGATGGGCCGGATGCCCAGAAGGGTGCCCATGGTGCCGGCCAGACCGGAGACGCGGCCGCTGTGCTTGAAGAAGCGCAGATCGTCGGCGAAGAAGTACATGGCCCAGCGGTCCACTTCTTCGTGGGCCCAGGCCAGGACCTCCTCGGCGGTCTTGCCCGCTTTGATCAGGTCGCCCACGGCCCGGACCACGGCGTAGCTGACGGTGGTGATGCCCTTGGAGTCCACCTCATAGAAGCGGCGCTCGGGGTACTTTTCCTTCAGCTGCTCCAGGGCGTGATCCATGGAGTCGAAGGTGGCGGTCATGGCCCGGGAGAAATGGACGTAGAGGATGTCGTCGCCCCGGGCGAAGACAGGCTCGAAATATTGGATGTACTGCTCCTCGCTCAATGCGCTGGTGGTGGGCAGCACGCCCCCCCGGAGCAGATCGTAAAAGGCATGGTCGTCGAAGCGGTCGAAGTCCACGTAGGGGTAGGTGGTCTTGCCGTCGATGGAGTAGGGCATGGAGATGAGCTCGTAACCGTATTCCCGCGCCAGGGCGGGGGTGATGTCGGTATCGGTGTCGGTGAAAAGCTGAAGCATAAGACAGGTCCTTCCTTGCAGAGTTTGGTTATGGTCACAGCGCAGCGCTGCGGGATCACTCGAGGATCAGCATGTAGTCGTAGACCGGCTGACCGCCCCGGAGCGGGATGACCTCGGTGCGGGGCAGAAGCTGCTGCAGCCGGTCCTTGAGGGCCGCGGCCTCCTCCTGGGGGACGGACTCTCCCGCCACCAGAAGCAGGATGTCGAAGGTCCCGGCCTTCAGGGCTTCGGCCAGACCCGCCGCCGCTTCCGCCCGGTCGGGGGCGTCCACGTAGACGGTGTCGCCGGCAAAGCCGATGTAGTCGCCGGAGCGGATCTCCACCCCGTCCATGCTGGCCTGACGGTTGGCCCGGGAGACGCAGCCCGTCACCACGCCCTTGATCACCTGCTCCAGCTCCTCGACGATGGCGTCGGTGTCGCCGGAGCCGGTGTCCAGCATGGACACGGCCGCATAGCCCTCGCCCATGTTTTTGGTGGGCACGATGCGTACCTCGGCGTTCCGGTAGAGCTCGGCGGCCTGGCGGGCGGTGAGGATCACGTTGCCGTTGTTGGGGAAGACCAGGATCGTGTCGGCGTTGATCTGCTCAAAGGCGCGCAGGAAGTCCTCGGCGGCGGGGTTCATGCTCTGGCCCCCGTTCACCACCGCGTCGCAGCCCAGGCTGCAGAAGGTCTCCCGCATGCCCTCGCCCGCGGCCACGGTGACGATGCCGTAGGCCTTGTGGGGCTTGCGCTGGGGCGGGACGTAGTTGTTCTGCACCTTGGCCTCGCTGTGCTGGAGGGTCATGTTCTCGATCTTGAGGGTGAGGAATTCGCCGTAGTTCTGCATGCGGTTGAGGATCTCGCCGGGGGTCTTTGTGTGGACGTGGACCTTGACGATGCTGCCGTCACGGAAGCAGACCACGGACTCGCCCGCGGCGTTGAGCCAGTCGGAGATCTCCTTGACGTCGAAGCGGTCCAAATCCACCTTGGACCGCTGCAGCCGGAGCAGGAACTCGGTGCAGTAGCCGAAGGCCAACGCACTGTCCTCGGTGAACAGATCCAGATCCGGCCCGGCCTTCCGCGCCGTCGGCGCGGCGGAGGCGTAGGCTGCGGGGCCGTCCAGAGCGCCGCGCATGCCTTCTGCGATGTAGATGAAGCCGGCGCCGCCGCTGTCCACCACGCCGGCCTGCTTCAGCACGTCCAGCAGCTCCGGCGTGCGCTCCAGGGAGCTGTGGAGCTCATAGGTGAAGTCTTCAAAAAAGTCCTCGGCGGTGCTCTGAGGGGTGAGACGGTCGGCCGCGTAGCGGACCGCGTCCTTGTAGACCGTGAGGATGGTGCCCTCCACCGGCACGGAGACGGCCCGGTAGGCCTCCTCCACGCCCCGGGCAAAGGCCCCGGCAAAGGTGGGAAGATCCGCCTCGGTCACGCCGCTGAGCCCGTGGGAGATGCCGGCAAAGATCCTGGACAGGATCACGCCGGAGTTGCCCCGGGCCCCCAGGAGCATGCCCTTGGCGGCCTGGGCGGCCACCTCGCCCAGATCGGCGCCGCCGTCGGTCCGGAGCTCCGACGCGCCGGCGTCGATGGTCATATACATATTGTCGCCCGTGTCCCCGTCGGGGATGGGGAAGACGTTCAAATCGTTGACGATCTGGCGGTTGGGGGCCAGGTTCGCGGCGCCGCCTCGGATCATATCGGCAAAGAGCGCGCCGCTGATGAGTTGTGTTGCCATTTGGGACCTCTTTCCTTGGGTACTGCTGTTTCTGCAAAACATCTGATATTATAACATATATTTAAAAAAAAGAAAGTCCTCTTTCGACAAAAACCGACAAAACCGGGAAAATGACCAAAAGCGCCCGGGAAAAAAAGAAAAAATCTCCGCCAAACGGTGGCAAACCGGCGGGAGATATGGTATAATCCGAAGCAGGAAACACCGACGCTTTGCAACCGCCGCGATTATGGGAGGGAATCACCATGTCCATTGCTGTCATCAAGAAACGGGACGGCCGGATCGTCCCCTATGACGTGAAAAAGATCTCCGACGCCATCGAAAAATCCTTCCGCGCCGACGCCGAGCAGGAGGACCGCCGCGACCTGTGCGACAACCTGGCCTGGGAGGTCACCACCAGGCTGCAGCAGGAGGACAACCCCGCCCCCACCGTGGAACGGGTCCAGGAGCTGGTGGAGCAGGTGCTCAAGGACCGGGGCTATCTGCAGACGGCCAAGCGCTACGTGCTCTACCGCCAGGCCCGCACCGAGGCCCGCAGCCTGGGCGAGTCGGGCCGCGGCACCCTGCGGCTGGAGAGCTGGGAACCCACGCTCACCGGCCAGGCCGTGGCCATCTGCGCGGCCATCGCGGGCAACGGCGGCGCGGGCCGGCTGGAGTGCTTCTACGAGTCTCTGGCTCCCGCGGCGGAAAACCGGCTGATCCACAGCTACGAGGCCTGCCTGCGGCTGGCCCTGGCCCTCACCACCGGCAACAAGGTGGCGGCCCAGACCCTCAAGAGCATCCGCCTGGCCCTGAAGGCCGCGGAGCTGTCCCTTCTCGGGCCGGACCGGGCCCGGTATCTGGAACGGCAGGCGGATCTGATCTGCGGCACCCTGGGCTGCGACCGGCACCCGGTGGAGCGGGCCCAGGCCGAGGCCCTGGAGACCGCCCTGGCCCAGACCCGGGAGGCCGTGGGCCAGACCCTGCTGTGCCTGCAGGACCGGGGCTGCACCCGGGACATCATCGCCCCGCCGGAGGAGACCACCCCCGCGGTGGAGCTGATCCTGGCGGTGGACGAAGGCTGATGACATAAAAACCGAAAGGCGGAAAACGATATGAAAACCATCTACCTGGCCGCCGGCTGCTTCTGGGGCGCGCAGCACTTCCTGCGCCAGCTCCCCGGCGTGATCTCCACCCGCGTGGGCTACGCCAACGGGCGGACCGAGAACCCCACCTATGAGCAGGTCAAATATTGGCAGACCGGCCACGCCGAGACCGTGGAGGTGGTCTATGACGAGACCGTCCTCCCCACCCCCGAGCTGCTGGACTGCTACTTCCTCTGCATCGACCCCACCTCCGTCAACCGCCAGGGCCCCGACGAGGGCGTCCAGTACCGCACGGGCATCTATTATACGGACGAGACCATGGTCCCCGTGCTCCGCGCCGAGCTGGACAAGCTGGAGGCCAGGATCGGCCAGAAGACCGCCGTGGAGCTGAAGCCTTTGGAGCAGTTCTTCCCCGCCGAGGAATACCACCAGGACTACCTCGTCAAGAACCCCACGGGCTATTGCCACATCCCGCGGGACCTGATCAAGAAGGTGCGGGACAGAAAAAAGGACACATCTATATGACATTACTGGAAACCTACAAACAAAACGGCGTCTCCCCCGAGGTCTACGCCTTCGGAGAAAACGCGCTGACGGGGCTGAGGGACCGCTTTGCGGCCATCGACGCCATGGCGGAGCTGAACCAGGGCAAGGTGATCCGAGCCCTGCAGGAGGCCCGGGTGGACGCGGCCTGCTTTGCCGCCACCACGGGCTACGGCTACGACGACGTGGGCCGTGAACGCCTCGAGCGGGTCTACGCCTCGGTCTTCGGCACGGAGGCCGCCCTGGTCCGGCCCCAGATCACCTGCGGCACCCACGCGCTGACCGTGGCCCTGTCCGCCAATCTCCTGCCCGGCGACGAGCTGCTCTCCCCGGTGGGCGCGCCCTACGACACCCTGCAGGAGGTCATCGGCATCCGGCCCTCGCCCTGCTCCCTGGCGGAGTACGGGGTGACCTACCGCCAGGTGGACCTGCTGCCGGACGGCAGCTTTGACTACGAGGGCATCCGCGCCGCCATCAGCGAAAAAACCAAGCTCATCACCATCCAGCGCTCCAAGGGCTACGCCACCCGGCCCAGCTTTTCCGTGGCGCAGATCGGGGAGCTGATCGCCTTCTGCAAGTCGGTCAAGCCCGACGTGCTCGTCATGGTGGACAACTGCTACGGCGAGTTCGTGGAGGAGCTGGAGCCCAGCCAGGCGGGGGCGGACATGACCGTGGGCAGCCTCATCAAGAACCCCGGCGGCGGCCTGGCCCCCATCGGCGGCTACATCGCGGGCACGAAGGCCTGCGTGGAGCGCTGCGCCTACCGGCTCTCGGCCCCCGGCCTGGGGCAGGAGGTGGGCGCCAACCTGGGCATCCTCCCCAGCTTCTACCAGGGCCTGTTCCTGGCGCCCACGGTGGTGGCGGGGGCCCTCAAGGGGGCGATCTTCGCCGCCTGTCTCTATGAGCGGCTGGGCTTCCGGGTGATCCCCGGCGGCGGGGAGGAGCGGCACGACATCATCCAGGCCGTGGAGCTGGGAAGCGAGGCCGGCATGCGGGCCTTCTGCAAGGGCATCCAGGCCGCGGCCCCGGTGGACTCCTATGTGGAGCCCATCCCCTGGGCCATGCCGGGCTACGACAGCGAGGTCATCATGGCAGCCGGCGCCTTCGTGCAGGGCTCGTCCATCGAGCTCTCCGCCGACGGTCCCATCCGTCCGCCCTACGCGGTCTATTTCCAGGGCGGCCTGACCTGGTACCACGCCAAGCTCGGCATCCTCCGCTCCCTGCAGTGCATGGTGGACGCCGGCCTGGCGACCCTTCCTGCCGAAGACGAACAGCAGAAAAATACTATATATAGAGGATAGTTTTTGGTCGGACACAGGATGCTGTCGCCGCGGCGGTTTTCGGTGAATATACAGTGTATACAAAGCCTCTGAACGCGCCTTCTCCCGGACCCCCTCTGCGGGGCCCGGGAGCTGCTTTTTGTGAAAAATGCACGAAAAAACAGGGGGATATGGGGCGACATAATGCGCATAGCGGCGGAAAAACCGCGTCAGAACGGGACGAAATCGATATTGAAAACGACGATTTAAATTTTTGTTGTTTTCGTCTTTTGCCTTGACTGTTCCGGGAAAAGATGATAGAATATACGGTACAGAAGAGCCGTCTTTTTGCGCCTTGACCACTGTTCCCCCGGGGGGCGCACCTGATGTGCGCCGCTGCGTCCCCATTCCCCCGTTCCCTGTTGCCTGTTGCCTCATCGTACACCCCTCATCCGTCACGGCTCTGCCGTGCCACCTTCCCCCGAGGGGGAAGGCTTTCCCCGTTCCCTGTTCCCTTTTATTCGGCCTGTTCCCTTTTATTCGGTATATTGTGCGTCCGGCTTGCCACGGCGCGTGATATAAATATTTCAACAAGGAGAAATGACTATGAAGAACGTACCTTTGTACCGTCGGCTTCTGTCGGTGGCTCTGGCCGTTGTCATGATCGCGTCGCTCATGATCCCCGGGATCAGCGCCGCGCCTGATAAGGCAGCAGAGTCTAAGCTCGAAGAACTCGAGCTGATCCCCGTCGATCCCGGTACACTGGAGTCTCAGAAGCAGAACCCTGTTTCTGAAGACGCCTCCGTCAACATGGAAGACCACAAGCTGACGGACGTGGTTCGTGTGTCCATCGTCCTGGAGAAGGCGTCCACCATCAGCGCCGGCTTCAGCCCCGAGAACATCGCGGACAACGCCGCAGCGAAGGCCTACCGTCAGGGGCTCCGTGCCGACCAGACCGCTCTGACCGCCAAGATCGAGCAGAAGATCGGCGGCAAGCTGGACGTCCAGTGGAACCTGACTCTGGCCGCCAACATGATCTCCGCGAATGTCCTCTATGGTCAGATCGAGGCCATCAAGGCCGTTCCGGGTGTCAAGGACGTGATCCTTGAGAACCGCTACGAGCCCCAGAAGGCTGAAAAGGCGGACGAGCCCGAAAACGGCTCTGCCTCCGTCATGATCGGCTCCAACATCGCCTGGGGCGCCGGCTACACCGGCGCGGGCAGCAAGGTCGCCGTCATCGATACCGGCGTCGACAGCGAGCACCAGTCCTTCTCCGGCGAGGGCCTCGAGTACGCTCTGGCTCAGACCGCTGAAGAAAAGGGCATGACCTATGACGAGTACGTCGCCACTCTGGATCTGCTGACCGCAGAGAAGATCGACGCCGTCAAGGATCAGCTGAACGCCAACATCGGCTCCGGCGCTGCGGCTTACCGCAACACCAAGATCGGCTTCGGCTACGACTATGTTGACTCCGACGTCAACTACATCGAGCACATCAACGACTCCCAGGGCGAGCACGGCTCCCACGTCTCCGGCATTGCCACCGCCAACCGCTTCATCAAGGTCGACGGTGAGTTCAAGCCCGCCATGGAAGCTGTCGGCACCCAGGGCGTTGCCCCCGATGCCCAGCTGGTCGTCATGAAGGTGTTCGGCAAGGGCGGCGGCGCTTACGATTCCGACTACATGGTCGCCATCGAAGACGCCATCATCCTGGGCTGCGACTCCGCCAACCTGTCCCTTGGCTCCGGCTCTCCCGGCTTCAGCTTCTCTCCTTCCTATGAGAACGTGCTGAACGAGCTGGTTGAGAACGGCATGGTCTGCGCTTTCTCCGCAGGCAACAGCGGTATGTGGTATGACAGCCCGAAGAACGCTGCCATGCAGTACCCCTACCTCTACATCGACGATGTCAACTTCGCCACCGACGGCAGCCCCGGCTCCTTCACCAATGCCCTGACTGTCGCCTCTGTCGACAACTCCGGCCAGACCGGTATGCCTCTGCTGTTCGGCGATCTGCATGTGTTCTACAGCGAGACCGATTACCAGCAGGACAAGATCGGCACCCTGGCCGGCCGGGAGCTGGAGTACATCTACTTCGACAACACCGGTGTTGACGGAAATGACGTAGACCTGCTGGCTCCCTACGCCGACGTCATCGCCGGCAAGGTCGTCCTTTGCGCCCGCGGCGCTTCCTCCTTCTATCAGAAGGTCAACGCTGCTGCGGCTGCCGGCGCCATCGGCTGTGTTATCTACAACAACCAGGCCGGCGTCATCAACATGAACCTGACCGGCATCACCACCACCATCCCCGCGGTCTCCATCCTGCAGGCCGACGGCCTTGCCATCAAGGCCCAGTCCACGCCTGTGAACGATGAAGAAGGCAATGTGGCCTACTACACTGGCACGATGTCCGTGGCGGACGAGATGGAAGTCTACTCCCCCGGCCCCACCGACAATGTCACCGTCTCCAGCTTCTCCTCCTTCGGTGTTCCCAGCTCTCTGGTCCTGAAGCCCGAGATCCTGACCCCCGGCGGCTCCATCTACTCCGTCAACGGCCTGAACCACGAAGGCGGCGGCCATGATGCTTACGAAATCATGTCCGGCACCTCCATGGCTTCTCCCCAGGTTGCCGGCCTTGCTGCCCTGCTGGGCCAGTACATCCGCGATAACGAGCTGTGCGAGAAGACCGGCCTGAGCCAGCGTCAGCTGATCAACTCCCTGCTGATGTCCACCGCGCACCCCGTGTTCGACTCCTACGGCGAATATCATCCCGTCATCCGTGTCGGCGCCGGCCTTGCCAATGCTGCCGATGCGATCGCCGCCAAGTCCTACATCCTGATGGACGAAGAGTCCACCATGTTCCCCGACTCCGCCGCTGACGGCAAGGTCAAGGCTGAGCTGGGCGACGATCCCGACCGCACCGGTGAATACACCTTCAAGTTCACCGTGAACCCCATCGAAGGCACCAAGGAATTCACTCTGCGCACCGACCTGTTCATCCAGGGCTTCCTGGGCAACGGCGGCTACGGCTATCTGCAGGACAACGGGTCCATGCTGCTCTCCGAGCTGCCCGGCCTCTTCGGCATGCAGGACGAAGGCTATGTGGCCACCTATGAAGTCAACGGCGAGACCTATGAGGACACCTACCTCATCGAGGCCGACGTGAACGGCGACGGCAAGACCGACGCTGCTGACGCCCAGGCGATCCTGGACAAGGTCACCGGCAAGCTGGCCGAGGACGCCGAGTTCCACGAGGACGTGGCTGATCTCGACGGCGATGAGGCGATCACTTCCTATGACGCCCATCTGCTGCTCCAGGCCGCTGCGACTCCCACCATCACCGCAGACGGCCCCACCGAGGTCACCGTGCATATCCAGCTGTCCCCCGTTGCCATGATGTGCCTGGACTACCTCTACAACGGCACCTACATCCAGGGCTATACCTTCGTGGATCCCGTGGCTGATGAAGAGGGCGTGCTGGACGTTGTCCACTCCATCCCCATCCTGGCCTTCTACGGCTCCTGGACCGACAATGCTATGCTGGACCGCTCCTCCGTCATCGACGAGGCCTACGGCACCGGCAAGCTGACCTACCTGGACAACCCCAACACCAACTACCTGAACCTGAAGGATCCCGATGGCGATTCCAACATCTACATGGGCAACCCCTACATGATTGAGGATGAGTTCCCCGTCGATAAGCTGGCCATGAACAGCGAGGCGACCATCGCGGCCTTCAACTACGTCAACATCCGCAACGCCGGCACCATCGGCTTCGCGCTGACGGACGCCGACGGCAAGGTCCTGTACTCTCAGGCCACCGCGACGCAGCAGTTCGCCGCTTACTACTATGTCAACGGCGGCACCTGGCAGAACTACAATCCGAGAAACTACAACGTCGGCAAGAAGCTCGCCTCCATGGGCGTCAAGGAAGGCGACGTTGTGACCGTCGGCTTCTATGCTCTGCCCGAGTACTACGCAATCCTCAATGCCAAGAACAACGGTGAGGTCGCCACCTCCGGCAGCCTGGACAACGAAGGCTTCAAGGCCATCGTGGAGTCCGGCATCGTCGGCGAAGGCGCCGGCATGCGCTACACCGTGACCATCGACGATACCGCCCCCGTGGTCAAGGGCGCCATGCAGGACCTGATCACCGGCAGCATCTTCGTCAAGGCACAGGACGACAACTACATCGCCTACGTTGCCATCACCAACAAGTCCGGCACCAAGGTCTACTTCGAGACCGTTCCCGAGCAGGCCGAGGCCGGCGAAGAGATCGAGGTTCCTCTGGATCTCGAGGGCGTTTCCCTGCCCAACGACGTCGTCCTTCTGGTCGCCGACTACGCCGGCAACGAGGCTGCCTTCAAGGTCAACCTGGGCGGCAGCAGCGAGCAGGATGACAACGGCGGTCTGATGATCGGCTTTGTCAAGGATACCACCACCGCGGCCCCCGGCGAAGGCAACCGCGTCTGGGAGATCGACAAGGACGCTCTGAGCTACAACTACTCCGCCGGCACCTACACTGGCCTGGGCGTCTACGCGCAGACCAACTTCAGCGTCCGCGCCGCTGAGTACGTGGACGGCTACGTCTTCATGGCTGCCACCGACGGCTGGTTCTATGCCGCCGAGCTGGCTGCGATGGACGAGGCTGCCCGCGTCGGCAAGTTCTCCGAGACTGTCGACGAAATCTACGACATGGCCTTCAACTACAGGAACAACACCCTGTACGTCCTCGGCAGTGACAACACTGTCTACTCCATGGATCTGATCACCGGCGCTCTGACGCCCGTGGTACACATCACCCTGGACGGCGCCACCGGCAGCTATGCCGTTGCGAACACCATGGCCATTGACGACAATGGCGTGTTCTACATTGGCGGCTACGGCTCCACCAGCTACGCCACCCTGTACAAGTTCGAGCTGCCCGAGGTCGAGGAAGAAGAGCCCGAGGAAGTCTCCGAGTTCGGCGAAAAGGTCTATGCCTTCGGCTTCGAGACCGACTATGCCGAGGAAGGCTGGCAGTTCATCGACGCTGACGGCGATGGCAGCAACTGGAGCGTGGATACCTCCGCTCCGGCGGAAGGCACCAAGTGCATCCTGTCCGCCTCCTACGCGGGCGGCTCTGCCCTGAACCCGGACAACTGGGCAGTTTCTCCCGCCATCAATCTGGCTGACTTTGATGAGGCGACCTTCTCCATCTACGCTAAGAACTACATGAGCAGCTACCCCGAGACCCTCGCGTTGTACGCCGGCGTGTCCAACGATCCTGCGGAGATGACGCAGGTGAAGACGGACTTCATGCCCGACACCGCTTGGACCCAGTACACCGCCGACCTCTCCGCCTTCGTCGGCGAAGAGGAGGTCTACGTGGCTGTCCGTCACTACAACAGCTACGACCAGTTCCGCGTCTACGTGGACCAGATCGAGGTCTTCGGCAAGGTCAATGAGACCGAGCCCGAACCCGAGGAGCCTGTCGAGGCCCTTGAGATCACTGCGGCTCCCGTGGGCCTGATGGGCGTCTACAACTATAACTACGGCGGCGCCATGGCTTGGGACCACAACGAGGGCGTCCTGTACCTGGTTGCCAACTACAACACCACCCAGGACTACGACCACTATCTGTGGAAGATCAACACCACCACCGGTAAGGCCACCAGAGCCAACGAAGTCGCCGGCACCGGCACCTCCAGCTCCAACACGTCCGCCCGTCTGTACGGCTGTGTCAACGGCCTGATCATCGTTCCCGGCCATGAAGCCCTGATCCAGCCCACCGACGAGGCCACCGGCCTGGTCGTTGAGCCCGAGGTCATGTACATGATGAAGGGCCAGAGCGACGATCTCACCGTGGCGGTCTTCCCCTGGACGCTGACCGACAAGGACGTGACCTTCGAGGTCGCCGATCCCACCGTTGCCACAGTCAATGACAGAGGCACCGTCACCGCGGTTGCCGTGGGCGAGACCACCGTCACCGTCACCACCGTCGCGGAGCCCAACCTGACCGCCGAAGTCACCGTGATCGTCACCGAGCCTCCCGTTGCAGAGCTCCGCGGCATCATTTGGGACGAGAACGGCAAGGGCCAGGCCTCCGTCTTCCGGACCGACGCTACCGAGGATTGGGAAGCCCAGTCCATTGTCGGCGCGTTCCGCTGGGGCGTGCTGATCGACGACATGGTCTACGGCTCCACCGCCGACACCATGATGGCCTTTGACGCCGACACCTACGAGGTCGAGAACTACGACGGCATCGTCTCCCAGTGGATCCCCTCCGACGCTGCCGAGCTGCAGCCGGACCTCGTGGAAGCCTTCGCTGCCATGGGTTACACCGTGGGCCGCGTCCTGGCTCCCAACAACAACGGTACCTACCTGTCCATGATCGATCCCGAGGAAGGCAGCATCCTGTACTTCAACCTGTCCAGCTACGTCTTCGGCTCCGACCCGATGGCCACCATCACCTTTGCGGGCCGCGGCGTCTATGACGACGGCGAGGACTACGACGACAACGCTGCCGTGTACTACGTCATGACCGAGAGCGGCGCGCTGTACACCTTCACCATGAACCATAGTGGCTCCGTGATGTGGGAGCTGATCGGCGAGACCGGCATCAACCTGGCCGGCGTAGCCGACTCCACCAACGAAACCTGGGCCTCCATGATCTATGTGCCCGAGAACGAGTTCATCTACCTGACGATCTACAACGGCGATGACGACTTCGCGCATCTCTACGCGATCGACGCCAACGATCCCACCGTCAACGGCGACGTCGGCACCTTCAATGAGAATGTGTGGCCCGTCACCGGCCTGTACCAGTATGAGCCCGCCACCGACCTGAGCCTGAAGGTCAAGCCTCTGGACATCACCCTGTTCGAGGGCGAGACCGCTGAGGTTTCCATCAAGGTCAAGCTGGGCGAGACCAACGAGTACACCGTTGAGATTGCCGATCCCACCATCTGCTCCTTCGAGGACGGCATTGTCACCGGCCTGAAGGAAGGCACCACCACCCTCACCGTGACCACCGTCGACACCAACGAGGCCGGCGAGCACCTGTCCGAGACCGTCAACGTCAAGGTCAAGGGCTACAAGGCCATCGAAGCCTTTGTCGGCGCGCAGGTCACTGACGCCAAGGGCACCCGCTTCACCAAGATCAGCCTGGACGGCGCCATTGCTTCCAGCAAGGGCGTTGACGCTCCCGGCGACGTGACCTCCGGCGCTCGCGCGGGCGACATTTACATCGCCGGCGTCGGCACCACGCCTTACGTCCTGGACGCCGAGACCTTCGAGTCCACCGACTCCTGGAACGGCATCGACGCCTACTACAGCCAGTATCCCGCCATGGATATTGCCAACTACCCGAACCACATCAACTCCGAGGGCGCCGTGGACAACCACAAGGCTCTGTTCACC
>JAEEGL015902014.1_pt1 | contig 13538 bp, 13 predicted proteins | sample 9134231 | NCBI WGS metagenome assembly JAEEGL01 (sample SAMN16246548, study PRJNA631951) | gut metagenome | biome: gut microbiome; feature: rumen; material: fiber-attached | host: Bos | place: Iran: Karaj | collected 2018-10
ACGCTGACGGAGGGCGAACAGCTGCATTTCCGCGGACTGCCTTCCTTCTCGCCCGAGTTGTTCAAGTACATTGAGAACGACGACCCCATGAAGTCCAAGCAGCTGCAGAAGGGTATCGACCAGTTGATGGACGAGGGCGTGGCTCAGTTGTTTGTCAATCAGTTCAACAACCGAAAGATCATTGGTACCGTTGGTCAGCTGCAGTTCGAGGTTATCCAGTATCGACTGGAGAACGAGTACAACGCCAAGTGCCGTTGGGAACCCGTACATCTCTACAAGGCTTGCTGGATAGAGAGCGACGATGCGGCAGAACTTGAGAACTTCAAGAAGCGTAAATACCAGTATATGGCGAAGGACAAGGAGGGTCGCGATGTGTTCCTTGCAGATTCCGGCTATGTGCTGTCGATGGCACAAGAGGACTTTAAGCATATCAAGTTCCATTTTACCAGTGAGTTTTAGCAGCGGGAAAGCAGTTTATGACAAGAGAAGAAGATATTAAGAAGGCGGTGGAAGTGCTGCGGAAGGGTGGGGTGATACTCTATCCTACGGATACTGTCTGGGGCATCGGCTGTGATGCCACGAATGCTGATGCTGTGAAGCGCGTCTATGAGATTAAGCAGCGCGACGATTCAAAGGCACTGATCTGCTTAGTAGATTCAGATGCCCGTATGCAGAAATACTTCCGTAACGTGCCTGATGTGGCCTGGCAGCTCATCGACAGCCTTACAGCCACCGTTCCCGACGGTTTTCCGTCGGGCAAAGCCCCTTCGACCAAGCCCACCACCATCATCCTCGATGGCGCCATCAACCTCGCACCTAATCTGATAGCCGAAGATGGTAGTCTTGGCATCCGCATCACGCAGGAACCCTTTTCCAAGGAGCTCTGCTATCGCTTTCAGAAAGCGTTGGTCAGTACCTCTGCCAATATTAGCGGTGAGCCTGCTGCGCAAAACTACTGCGACATCGATCCCCGTATCATCGAACAGGTAGATTATGTCTGCTGGTCGCGTCGTCAGGAGCATAAGCCGCATACGCCCAGCAGCATTATCCGACTGCGCGAAGATGGCGAAGTAACGATTATCAGGAGTTAAGAAGTTAAGAAGTTAAGGAGTCTGGGAAGATATGAGATCTGTTCTTTTTACGAGCTTGTTGCTTTTATGTGCGCTGTTGCCTATCCAAGCCGAAGAGCGTACGATAGACATCAGCGGCAATAATACGTCAACCGACTACAAGTCGTATAGTACATATATTTCACTGCCTGCACAAGATGTAGTGAATGTGAAGATGGCGCGTTATTGCTACTTCAGTTCTACCATATCGGGCAGTGGCGTCTTGAATCTCTATGGTGGCGGCGAGCGTTGCTACTTAGGCACTGAAAAAGGTAAGGCGTGGCCTAACTGGAACAGCTTTACGGGCGACATCCACATCTATCCGTTCAAGGAAAACTCTTCGTCGGCTGGCTCCTATGGCGTCTTGTTGGCTCATGGCGGCAAGTCCTCGTCGGCTGAAAATGCACTGGACGATGCGAAGGGCGGCAAGGTGAATCCCTCGATGGCCAATAACCATGTGACGCTGCATGAAGGAGCCACCATGACTTGCGAGGCCAACACCGCTGGAGCCGGTTTCCGCATTGGTGAACTGAACACGGAGGTTGGTTCTACGTTGTCGGGCTATTATAAGAAGTCGCGTGCCGCCTATTACCTCTTGGGCGGTCTGAATACTGACTTCACATTGGCTGGTACCATCAAACCTACTGACTATGACAACGCAACCCAGCTGAGCATCGTGAAAGAAGGCACGGGAACCCTCAGCATCACTGGTAATGACAACTATGTGAGCGGTGCCCTGCGTGTATTGGAGGGTCGCGTTCTGGTCATGAATGACCGCAGCGAGGCAGCAAGCAAAAAACTGCGTGGCGCTTTGGGAGCTAAAGCCAATGCCGCTGAGGCCATCGCCTACGTATTCGGTAAGGGTGTCTTGGGTGGCACTGGCAGCATTGGTGGTATGGTAGACAACTACGGTTTGATAGAGCCAGGTACGGATGCTGTCGGCCTTTTGACGCTGAAGAACTATGCCGCCCAGAAGGATGCCAACCTCACCGTGCATCCAGCCTCGGTGCTGCGTTTCAAGGTGAACTCTGCCGCCAGTTTCGATCAGTTGAGCATAGATGGCGAGGTGAAGTACAACTCGATGTGCGAGGACTTCACTACGAGCACTGCACTGCCCATCGTCGAGGTGATGCTGCAGCAGGACGCTGATGTGAAAGTGGGCGACGAGTTCCGCATCATGACGGCGAAAAGCAAACAAGGCGAATGGCACTTTGAGGTGAAGGCCGATAAATATACGTGGACTGTAGATGAGCGTCAGGAAGATGGCGCTGTTGTCTTCGTGCTCCGTCTGGTGTCGCTTGATAATATGAATAATGACGATCCTGACAATCCCGATAATCCTGAAAGTACTATGGGTGCCTTCTACGACGATGGTATTGATGACGCTAAAGACAATAATACCCTGCGCTACTATGCCGATAAGAATCAGAAGTCTGTCGGCGTGGCATTGGCTACCTATAAGGGACTTCAGAGCGACCGTGATGCGGCTGGCAAGCAGTTCAACATGATGGTCTGCGAGAACGAAATGAAGATGGAGGTGCTACAGCCCTCACAGGGCAGCTTCAGCTTTGGCAGTGCTGATAATTTGGTCAGCTTTGCTCAGAGGAATAATATGGTGGTTCGTGGCCACTGTCTCGTCTGGCATTCGCAGCAGCCTACCTGGCTCTCGTCCGACGGTAAGAAGAATGACAAGGGTTGGACGCGCGAGCAGGCTTTGGCCATCATGAAGAACCATATCACCAAGGTGATGCAGCACTACAAAGGCAAGGTGCGTGAGTGGGATGTCGTGAACGAGTGTCTGGACGATGACCAGACCACCGTCCGTACCAACCCCGACAGTTATGACCTGCGCCGCCAGAGCGTTTGGCAGTTGGCCATTGGCGACGACTATATTGATTCAGCCTTCGTCTATGCCCGCCAGGCCGATCCTGATGCCATCCTTTACTTGAACGACTACGGCGTGGAGTTGCAGGGCAAAGCCAAGTCGATGGCCTTCTATAACCTCGCCATGCGCCTGAAGAACGACGGTATACCCATCGACGGCGTAGGCTTGCAGTGCCACTTCTCCATAGGTGAGGTAGATAGTCTTAAGCTCGACAATACCATCAAACGGTTTGAGGAAGCCGGTCTGAAGTGTATCATCACCGAACTCGACATGGGCGTACCTTCCACCACAGAGGCTAACCTGCTGGAACAGGCCCGCTGCTATCGTGTCGTGACAGACATTGTACTGAATCATGCCAACTGTCCCAGCATGGTCATCTGGGGCATCAAGGATAACGACAGTTGGCGCTCGTCATCTAATCCGCTGCTTTATACATCAGGACTGGAGAAGAAGCCCGCCTGGTATGCTGTGCGCTCTGCCCTGCGCCATCGTACCTTGAACGAGACGGACATAAAGACCTTGAACGTTCAGCGTTCAGCGTTGAACGACAATACCGTTTATTCGTTAGATGGTCGTCGCATCGGTTCAATGTCCAATGTTCATTGCAACGCCACACTCTCAAAGAGAGAACGTTCAGCCTTCAACAGGGGCATCGTCATTGTAAACGGTAAAAAGACATTCATCAAATAACTGTCCAGTTTACCCTCTTTTTCCATGGCTTAGTAAAACTTTTTAGTGTCTCTGCTCGCAATTGCTTCTGTTTATTCTTTTAGTGGCGGTAAACTCCTAGTTTAGTGGCGGTAAACTTCCACTTTAGTGGCACTAAACTCTGACACCGCCACTCTTTGGTTGTCTGACAGATGACAAATGACAGTTACAAAACATAGCCACTCTCCATCACACAATCTCTTTGTAGATGAAAGGCACAAAAGCACAGCAACTTCCGTGCTGAAGTCTTTTTTGTGCCGTGCTAAAGGGCTTTGAAGTACGGACTAAAGACCAGCAAGGTACGGACTAAAGTTAAATCTACGCCAATGTCTGTTAAATCTGCGACGTAGATTGATAAATCCACGACGACGTTTGTTAAATCTACGACGAGGATTTACCTTTTTCCATCACTTACATCATCATCCGCTTCCATGTCGCTTTTTCCTTATTTTCTACGTATACCTACCTATTCTCTTGCCCCTTCTCTGCAAAGCAGAGTGTGGCGTTGCGAATTCTCCCTGCCCCTTGCCCCTTTGGAGACTGAGCAAGAGAAGCTTGCTTTAAAAAAAGCAAAAACAAGTCGTGTGCACTTAACTTTCTTCTCTTTTATGAGTATTATAAGTAGAAGATGTCTCCAAAAGAGTTTGAAAATATAGTTCCAACACTGAGACCTCTGATGGTGAAGGTGGGACGCGATTTCTTCGGCAACAGGACGGATGCTGACGATGTTGCGCAGGAGGGGCTCATACGCCTCTGGAAATATTGCGAACGGCTGAGTGCGGAGAGAAACATGGAGGCCTTGGCCATAAAAGTGGCGAAAAACGTTTGCGTAGAGATATACAGACGAAGGAATACCCTGACCGTTTCTCTGGAAGGCGAAACAGAAATCAAAGAAGCATTAGCTAACAACGATGCTGATGCAAGGATAGAGGCAGGGGATACACAGCAGAAGATTGACGAGGCAATGGAAAGACTGAGTCCACGAGAACGCGAACTGCTTAGGAAGAGACACATCGAAGGTCAAACAGCAGAGGAGATAGCACAAGAGACTGGCATCCCCAAACCCTCGGTAAAGAGTATGATTTCTATGGCAAGAAGAAAACTGATTAAAGAACTGCAAAAGATACTATAAACATGAAGAGTCAACAACATAACGATGAGGGTCTCTATCAGGAGATTATGGCAGCACTCGACAAGGGGGCTGCTGAATACGACCGCTTGATGGCATGCGGTAATGCTCCTGCAAAGAGGAAGAAAGCAACGGCAATGAAGTGGTATGCCGCTGCAGCAGCTGTTGTAGGACTGCTCATCATCAGTACAACACTGATAATGAAGCATCAAGATAATGTGAGCCAACATACGGCAAGCACAGAATCCGTAAAAAATGAAAATCTTTTTGCCGCAAAGGAAACTTTAGTGCCGCATACAGAGAACACTGACAGTGACCTCTACAGGCTTACGGCAAGGATAGAGAGACAACCAGAAAAAAAACAGCAGGCTGTCTCTAATAGTATATTTACTGCTATGCTGCCAGAAGTGGAGTTTTGTCCCGAGGTCAACGACACAGCCAGCAACGATATCCGCCTGCCGCAGGTGAGGAAGGAGCGTTCTTTCAACTTGGTATGCAACATCGTACTGCCCGACATAATGGCATACGCTGACTCTACGATATTCACAAGCAGCACCGAACTGATGGTAGCGTGCGACGAGATATGCTATAACGACTCAAACTTTTAACTAAATGCATTACCCTATGAAAAAGTTTTTCGTGACATGGGCTATGTGCCTGTTTATGACTGCGACATTCGCACAAGTTATTTCCGTTGAAGCCAAGCCCGTTGACGTTCCAGAAAAGATGGCGGAATACCCTGGCGGCATCAATGCCATGATGAGTTTCCTACAGAAGAACCTGAAGTATCCTACCGACTGTAAGAAGGCTGGCATAGAAGGGAAAGTGATTTTGAGATTCGTAGTCAACAAAGACGGTTCCCTAACGGATTTGGAGACAATGCAGTCGCCTGACGAGCGTCTTACAGCCGAGGCTAAGCGCGTAGTCAGTTTGATGCCTAACTGGACACCTGCCATGGATAAAGGAAAGATTGTAAAGATGAGATATCGCCTGCCTATAACCTTCCGTCTGCCCGACAAGAGGAAGCAGACTCTCGACAAGACGGCGTGCGACGAGATATCACACCAAATAGCTGGGAAGAAGGAAAACCCGCGTGGGCTGTACAGACTGATGGGCTTTTCCTACGAGAACGGCACCGCCGACAAGGAAGCTCACATAGAGCAGTACAAATACTGCACCGACAACATGACGCTACAGCTGCAGATACAAAAAGACGTGGAAGGAGAGAAGCCGGAATTCTGGATGACGATGCTGAACCAGGACAGGCGTTCGCTGAATTATACGGGAAGAGTTGCCGACATGGACATCAGCATCTTCGACAGCAGCAGCAAGGGCTTCAAGCTACGTTGGCACAACACCATCATGAACAACGAATACATGCCCATGGACCAGTATATCACGGAGCTCTACAGTTCTGACTACAAGATAAGCCCCAAGATACAACGTGTCATCGACCTGCTGAAGATGCATACCGCACAGCCTGGCACAAACAAGTTCTACGGCTGCTGGCGCCGCGTGGGTATATTGACGAAGGTCGATGGAATGGACATGCTGATGCCCGGACACCAGGATCTCTACCAGATATTCGACGAAGACGTATACCTTCACTTCTACGAGCTGCAAGCCAATAGAATGTTCGCATACTGCATTATGCGCCCTATAACGTACAAGTCAGACAATCTGCTGATACAATACGGTTACGAGAGCAAGATAAAATGGGTTGATGACAACACCTTCCATCTTAGCTTCGACCGAGGTGATGGAACCATTGTCACAGAACTATGGAAACGCTCCGGACTGCCTAAGAGTTACCAACAGGTATTCGGCACAGATGTACCGACATACGAGGGAGTTGACAACCCGTTACCTAACTATTTCGGAACGACAACGCTTCGACGTCCGCTTCCTTCTAATGGGATATAAAATTATGACCAATAGGTCATGGCTGCCACTTTGCAAATAACAGAAGCTAAATAAAGTAATATATTTAATAAGTAGTACCTAGGTCAACCTGGAGGCTGCAGTGATGCACCCTCCATTTTTTTTGCCTTTTGTTCCTACTCACCTTTTCTGAAAAAAGTACGTAAATATATCATTGAGACAGCCATGCAAACATATTATTAATTATAGATATGGTGTGTACCATGTCGGGAAGTGGGAAAAGATGGCTGTTATATAAACTTTTCCCACTTTTCCTTTGCCGTCTCAAAAATCATTCGTAAATTTGCAGCAGATTTACGTATCCTTTCATAAAGGACAGCTATCATGCAGTGATTACAAATAACAGAATATGACACAGGATATCAAAGAGAGATACATCAATCCGTATACCGACTTTGGCTTTAAGAAGTTGTTTGGCACGGAGATGAATAAAGACTTGCTGATGAGTTTCCTAAACTCGTTTCTTGACATAAAGGAAACGATTACCGGCATCAAGTACCTGAACAGTGAAAGGCTGGGTGATGGCATAGGTGACCGTCGTTCCATCTTCGATGTGTATTGTGAGACAGAGAAGGGCGAGAAGTTCATCGTGGAGATGCAGAAGGCAGGCCAGCGCTATTTTAAAGACCGCAGCATCTACTATTCTACTACGCCTATCCGTGAACAGGCCCAACAGGGTGAGTGGGATTTCCACTTGGAGAATGTTTATACAGTTGGTGTGCTCGATTTCGTCTTTCCTAATAATGAATATCCTGCTGATGAATATTACCATATAGTCAAGTTGATGGACGTTGCCGATAAGCATGTCTTTTATGACAAGCTGACCTTTGTATATCTGGAAATGCCGAAGTTCAACAAGACGGAGGATGAACTTGAGACGATGTTCGACAAGTGGATGTATGCGCTGCGCAATCTGTCCCGTTTGCTCGACCGTCCCAAGGCTCTGCAAGACCGTGTATTTGAAAAGTTCTTCGAGCAGGCTGAGATAGCTAAGTACAATGACGAGGAACGTCAGGAATACGAATGGAGTATTAAGAATTATCGCGACTATGTCAATACGATGGACTATGCGCATGATAATGGATGGAAAGAGGCTAACGTTGAAAACGCCCGCAAGATGAAGGATGATGGTATGCCCGTTGAGATGATTGCAAAATATACAAGTCTCACGACGGAGGAAATAGAGAGACTATAATCTATGCATGAACTCAGGCGAAATGGAAGATCAATCCTATAAACACGGACGACTGACGTGGCTGCAGAGGCTGCACGACTGGCGCGTAGCCAACGTGAGCGACAAGATGTTCTTGCTCGTTCTGGCGTTTCTGGTGGGGCTGTTGTCGGCAGTGGCGGCATACGTGTTGCATGGACTCATCAACGTCATCGTAGACCTGCTTACGGGCAAGTTTCAGACAGACTCCTACAACTGGCTCTATCTGGTCTATCCCGTCATCGGTATCTATCTCACCTCCCTCTTCGTACGCTATATTGTCAAGGATAACATCTCGCATGGTATCACACGCATCTTATATGCGATATCTTCGAACCGTTCGCGACTGAAGGCGCATAATACGTGGTCGTCGGTCATCGCGTCAGCCATCACCATCGGCTTTGGTGGTTCAGTGGGAGCTGAGGCACCCATCGTACTTACTGGCTCGGCCATCGGTTCGAATCTCGGCAAATTGTTCCGCATGGACAACAAGACGCTGATGACGCTCGTGGGCTGTGGTGCTGCAGGTGCTATTGCCGGCATCTTCAAGGCACCTATCGCAGGACTCGTCTTTACGCTTGAGGTGCTGATGATTGATATGACGATGTCGGCCCTGTTGCCTATCCTGGTATCGTGTGTGACGGCTACGTGTTTTACGTATATTTTCAGTGGTAATGCGGTGATGTTCTCCTTCCATCTCGACTCTGACTGGACGGTAGAGCGTGTACCTGCCTGTATCCTGTTAGGTGTCACGTGTGGACTGGTGTCGCTCTATTTCATCCGTATGATGAATGCCTGTGAGGATATGTTTGCACGTTTCAAGGACAAACCATACGTCAAGCTGCTTATTGGCGGTCTGATTCTGAGTACGCTCATCTTCCTCTTCCCTTCGCTCTATGGCGAGGGCTATCACTCCATCAATCTGCTGCTGAATGGTAAGACTGAGGCCGATTGGGACCAGATTCTTGACGGTTCGCTGTTCTATGGTCATTCGGAATACCTTATTATATATATAGGACTGGTACTCTTTACCAAGGTCTTTGCCACCAGTGCTACGAATGGCGGTGGTGGCTGTGGCGGTACGTTTGCACCCTCTCTGTTCATCGGTTGTTTCACGGGTTTCTTCTTCTCTCGCTTGTGGAACATCCATCAGATTGGCGTCTATGTACCTGAGAAGAATTTTTCGCTGTTGGGCATGGCGGGTGTGATGTCTGGTGTGATGCATGCCCCCTTGACGGGTATCTTCCTGATTGCTGAGATTACCAGTGGCTACAACCTCTTCATGCCACTGATGATTGTCGCAGTGGCCAGTTATCTCACCATTAACATCTTTGAGCCCCATGGCATTTATGGCTTGCGACTGGCCAAGCAGGGCAAGCTGGTAACACATCACACGGATCATGCTGTGCTGACGCTGATGAGCCTCGACTCTGTGATAGACCGAGACTATCAGGCCGTCGATCCTGACATGGAGTTAGGACAGATGGTTCATCAGATCAGCCGTTCGCGCCATAGTGTGTTGCCTGTCACGGATGCTGCAGGCATCTTGCTCGGTGAGATTAATATCGTCAAAATCCGCCATGTGGTATTCCGTACGGAGCTCTATCATCATTTCAAGGCCGCCCAACTCATGGCTGAGCCTGCTGCTACGCTGAGCGACTCGACACCTATGACGAAGGTCATGCGAATCTTTGAATGTACTCAGGCCGATTGGTTGCCTGTCCTTGACAGCAGCAACCACCTGAAAGGCTATATCTCGCGTAAACGACTCTACGAAACATACCGCAAGATGGTACACGACTTTAGTCAAGACTGATGCGGCCTGCGGCCTAAATGATAAATGATAATTGATAAATGATAGATTGCTACCGCTGTAGTGTGGGATGACTCAATTGAGAATAAAGTGAAAATAAATATTCAGATGACTCAAGATAATATATTGACAGAGAAAAGTATAGACTTTGCTATAAGAATGGCAAATTGCTATAAATACTTAATGGATGAGAAAAAAGAACTTATTATGTCCAAACAATTGTTTCGCAGTGGGACAAGTATAGGGGCTAATATTCATGAAGGTGTCCAAGCACAGAGTAAGGCCGATTTTGTGAGCAAATTGGGTATTGCTCTCAAAGAGGCCAGTGAAACGTCTTATTGGTTGGTTGTTCTAAATAAAGCAAAGTATATAGATGAAAGATTGTATTATTCATTAAAAACAGATGTAGATGAAATCATTCGTATTTTGGTGGCTTCAATCAAGACTACCAAGAAAAATATGGTATGAACGATGCGTCATCGTGCGGTAGCAATTTATCATTTATCATTTTTCATTTATCATTTAGCGTATGCGTAAAGAAGATTTAAGAATAGTATTTATGGGAACGCCTGAGTTTGCTGTCGAGACACTGCAGGCTCTGGTGGAGAATGAATACAACGTGGTGGCAGTGGTGACACAGCCTGATAAACCAGTAGGTCGTCATGGCTCTATATTGCAGCCCTCACAAGTGAAGCAATTTGCTGTTGAGCATGGTTTACCCGTGTTGCAACCGGAAAAGATGAAAGACCCCGTTTTCGTCGAACAGTTGCGTTCCTACAATGCTAATCTACAGGTGGTTGTCGCCTTTCGGATGTTGCCTGAAGTGGTGTGGGCGATGCCTGAATACGGCACGTTCAATGTCCATGCAGCTCTTTTGCCGCAGTATCGGGGTGCTGCCCCCATCAACTGGGCCGTCATCAATGGTGAGACGGAAACTGGTGTCACGACGTTTTTCTTGGATCACGACATCGATACAGGACGTATCATCCTGAAGAAACACTTCCCCATTCCTGACGATGCCGATGTGGAGTTTGTCTATGAGGGTCTGATGCACCTTGGTGCCCAGCTCTGTCTTGAAACCCTCGAAGCGATTGTTGCGGCTGACGGTTTTCCCGTCAGCATTCCTCAAGAAACTGTGCTTGATGGTTTCCCCATGCCCCTTGCCCCCAAAATCTTCAAAGAGACCTGCGAAATCGACTGGACAAAGACCGCCAAACAGGTTTACGACTTCGTACGTGGCTTGAGTCCTGTGCCAGGCGCATGGACTACACTCATTGCGCCTGACGGAAAAGAAATCGTGCTGAAAATCTACAAAACCCGCAAGACCGATAGGCAAGGGCAGGGTAGTGGAGTCATTTCGTGCGACGGAAAATCTCTCTATATCTCTGCCGGGGATGCTCTTTTGGAGATTGTTGAACTGCAGTTGGCAGGCAAGAAACGCATGCTGGCACGAGACTTCCTGAATGGTATAAAGAACATCGATTTGTGTCATGTGAAAAAAAATTGTGATTCGATATAATAAATGGGCAACCTGTTACGTTTCATTAGTAGAAAGTAACGCTAAACATGATTTGCCTATGACAAATTTTACTCAAGACGATTTTCATCCACATCCTGCTACCATCCTGTTTGTCAAACAGTTTGCGCGTATGTGTAACACAAAGAAAAATCTGACGAATGGCTACAATGGTATCCCCGTCGTTGCTTGCAGCTGATTTCCTGCATCTCGACAAAGAGTTGGACATGATCAATCGCAGTGAGGCCGACTGGCTTCATCTCGATGTGATGGATGGTGTGTTTGTTCCCAACATCTCTTTTGGCTTCCCTGTCCTTGAGGCTGTGGCCAAGAAATGTACCAAGCCCCTCGATGTGCATTATATGATTGTTCACCCCGAGCAGTATATCCAACAGACTGCCAAGCTCGGTGCGATGATGATGAATGTGCATGTCGAGGCTTGTACGCACTTGCACCGTACCGTTCAGGAGATTCATCAGGCTGGCATGAAAGCTGGTGTGACGCTGAATCCCGCATCACCGGTCTCTCTGCTTGAGGACATCATTGGCGATGTCGATATGGTGCTCTTGATGAGTGTTAATCCGGGCTTTGGTGGTCAGAAGTTCATTGAAAACACCATTCAGAAAGTACGTCGTCTGCGCCAACTGATAGACGAGAGTGGCTCAAAAGTACTTATCGAGGTCGATGGCGGTGTACAGGCAGAAACCGCTCCGCGTCTTGTTGAGGCTGGTGTCGATGTGCTGGTGGCTGGCAGCTATGTATTTCACAGCCCTACGCCAGAGCAAGTCATTCATGACTTGCATTGCCTTTAGCAGTTAGCCTTTAGCCTTTAGCTTTTTGCCAATAGCTAACAACCAATAGCCAATAGCCAATAGCCAACAGCTAAAGTTCCATGCTTAGCTGCATCTCATGTTCCTTGGCCATACGGCGCATGTTGATGAGGGCGTAGCGCATGCGTCCTAACGAGGTGTTGATACTCACACCCGTAGCCTCTGCAATCTCCTTGAACGAAAGGTCCTGATAGTATCGCATATACACCACCTCACGCTGTGGTGCGGGCAGGGTGTCCATCAGATGGCGTACATCCTGCATGATTTGTGAGTTCACGTATTCGTTCTCACGGTTTATCTCCATCAGGTCTTGTGTGCGCAACTTGTTGAGGTCGTTGTCCTGACTGGCCTCTACGATATGCTCGCTCTTCTGCTGGCGGTAGGAGTCCATAATCACATTATGGGCTATCTTGCTGAGCCAGAACGAGAACTTGCCGGAGTCGGAATACCTTCCCTCCTGCAGTCGCGTGATCACCTTGACAAAGGTCTCTTGGAACACGTCGTTAGCCAATTCGGGGTCTCTGACCACGAACAGTATGTAATTGTAGAGCTTCTGTTGGTTTCGAGCTAATAACTCGTCGAATGCCCTATTGTCTCCTCCTACGTAAAGCATTGCCAACGTTTCGTCAGCCATGCCATCATATTGCTTCATACTCGTTAGTTATTTATGAAGTAGAGTCTTTCTCAATAGGCAATTAATTTTATGGGGTTATTAACTATTTGTGTAACTTTTGTTATTTTTTCGCTTGCAAAAGTATACATTTTCATCAAAACTACCAAATAATTAACGAAAAAAATGCTTTTTTCTTTGCATTTTGCTGGTTTATTCGTACCTTTGTGCATAAATAAGGCTTAAAACAAATAAAGATATGTTGAAACTCTTTGTGCCGGGCCGTTTGTGCCTCTTTGGTGAACATACAGACTGGGCAGGTCACTATCGTACGATGAATGCTGACATCCTGCCGGGTGCCTCTATAGTGACAGGTATTGAACAGGGCATTTATGCCGAAGTGGAGAAATCCACTATCTTTGAGATGCATAGTGATGCCCCTGAGATAAGTGAAGTGTGGCGTGATTTCTCCTGTCGTATGAACGACCAGGAATTGAAGCGTGTAGCTAAGTCGGGATCTTTTTTCAGCTATTGTGCGGGCGTAGCCAGCTACATGCTGGAATGGTACAAGGTGGGTGGAGTACGCATCCGTATTACGGATATGACACTGCCCATGAAGAGTGGTCTCTCCTCCAGTGCGGCCATTTGTGTCCTTGTCGCGCGCGCGTTCAATTTATTATATAATCTCAACCTCAATACGTTGGGCGAGATGAATATCGCATACGTTGGTGAGTTGCGTACCTCTTCTCGCTGCGGACGTCTGGACCAGGCCTGCGCCTTTGGCGTA
>JAEEGL011350805.1_pt1 | contig 13537 bp, 17 predicted proteins | sample 9134231 | NCBI WGS metagenome assembly JAEEGL01 (sample SAMN16246548, study PRJNA631951) | gut metagenome | biome: gut microbiome; feature: rumen; material: fiber-attached | host: Bos | place: Iran: Karaj | collected 2018-10
ACGCCGTGAATCAGAAGCAGAGCTTTTAATGCCTTGTCTGCTTTTGTTTCCGCGTTTATCGTCAGACCGATAAAAAAAGTAGATAAAGCCATAATTCCGTAGCCGAGCATATCAAGATTGAACATTAAACCCATATATTTGTAGGCTAAAATTTTCATAGCGCTTTCGCCTAAGTTGTCGTTTATTACGCTTGTGCATTGTGTGTAATAGACAATGACAATTAAAGTAGCATAAATTGCGGAAAAAACAAGCGCTGCTTTTCCTGCGGCTTTGCATTCAGTCCTGCATTCTGTTTCAAAGGCACAAATCATCATAACAAAGCTTAGTGCCAAAATTATGCAGACAAAATAGCTGCCGAATGTAAAATTTATAAGCATGCAGATTGCAAAAGCCAGAACGGTAAAAGCGTTTATAGCAGAGCCGATCATTCCGATTTTTTTGTTCATAAACACCTCAATAATTCAAAAAAGATTATAGCAGAAATACCGGCGGGTTTCCATTGATATAGTTGATAGGCTGAATGTTGACATGCGGCGGTATCGCCCGTAACATTGGTTTTGTGCAAAAAGGAATTGGGTAAACATGATTTATTTAATAGCAGGGGCATCTCATACAGGCAAAACGCTTTTGGCGCAGAAGTTGCTCGAAAAGCTCAAGATTCCATATCTTTCCATTGACCACTTGAAAATGGGATTAATCCGCAGCGCTTATACAAACTTGACGCCCGAGGATGATGACAAGTTGACAGATTATTTGTGGCCGGTCGTAAGAGAGATTATCAAAACCGCAATCGAAAACAAGCAGAATCTCATTGTGGAAGGCTGTTATATTTCGTTTGGCTGGCGGCATGATTTTGAAGAGCATTATGCTTCGCAAATCAAATTTGTGTGCCTTGCAATGGCAGAAAGCTATATCGACGCACATTTTGATGAAATAAAAAATCATGCTGATGATATTGAAGCCCGCCTTGACGACTCTGCCCTTTCTTTAGATTGGCTAAAAAAAGAAAATCAAGCTGCCGTAAGCGGCTTTAGAAAAGCAGGCGAAAAAATCCTTTTGATTGAGTGCGATTATGACAAGGCAATTAATCGCCTTATCGAAGAATTTTGTTGAAAATTTTTAGCATCGCTTCTGTGTGCATCATCCAGTGGCGCGAAAAAGGCATTTGAATAAGGCCTTTGGTATTTTTGCCGCACCAGTAATCTATGAGCCAAGCCGCATCTTCGTGGTCGCTTACAACGTGCAAAGCTTTCAGATGCGCCTTGTCTTCTTCAGAAAAGCCGGTCTTCAAATCCGGAAATTTCAGCTGCCGGAGAATGGTTTCTGTGGAATTTTTTACATCGATGCAGTAATCAAAAAGCCTTGAGATGTTCAGTGTTTTTGAAAATTCTTTAATTTCGGCTTTTGTAAGCTCGTTGCCAGTCGTGATAATTTTGCTTCCAATTAATTTGCCGTAGCCTTTGTCAAAGAAAACTTCCTTGTCTTTTGCAATTAAATCGTGCGAGACAATATCTTCGATTCTAAAAACATGCCAGAGCGACCACGCAAGTGAAGTGCTGTGATTTCCGCTTGCATTTTTGAAAGGCATTTTGGAAAAAGCATCGTCAGGCAGCTCTTTTTTAAGATTCAGCATAGACGTGAACAAACTGCAACGCAGTCCAAGCAGGGTTTTTATTCCTGCTTCAAAGGTTTCTACTTTAGACAGCTGAGCTTGCATTAATTTGTTTATATTTGACCAGTCTTGATTCATTCGTGTATTGTAGCACGGTTTTTGTGTTTGTGCCGATGTTTTTACTTTTCCTGTAAGCAGAATAAATGCTAAAATATGTTATGGAAAAAATTTACAAATACGGCTGGTTCGCTTTACTTGCGGCCATGGCAGGTGATCTCATTGTTTCGTGGATTCTTTCATTAAAAAATTAACATCCGGCTTTATAAATTAGCTTGACATTTCATGCATATAGAAATATTATGCATGTATAAATGATTGTGTGCAATTTAATAGTATTAAACTTATTTCTATGGAGGCTTTATGAAATTCGCGGTCAGGTTTTACACTAAAACAGGGAACACAAAACGCCTTGCAGAGGCTGTTGCAAAAGAGCTTGGCGTTGAGGCTTCGCCGGTCAGCGAACCTGTAAATGAACAGGTTGATGTTTTGTTTTTGGGCAACTCTTATTATGCTTTTTCTATTGATCCGGAAGTGCGCCGCTTTATAGCAGGTCTTTCTAAAGACAAAGTCGGAAAGATTGTGAACTTCGGCTCGGCTGCATTGCTTAATTCAACTTTCAAAAAAGTAAAGGCAGAAGCCGACAAAGTCGGTATTCCAATGGACGAAAAAGAATTCCACTGTAAAGGCGAGTTCAAGGGGCTTCATAAAGGAAGACCTGATGAAGCGGATTTAAAGGCTGCAGCAGAATTTGCACGCCAATATAAATAATTCAATTTTTAAGGAGCGGTGACTATGATTTATGATTATGAAGTAACAACAGGAAAAGGCGAAACATTAAAGCTTTCTAAATACAAAGGCAAGGTTATTCTTGTGGTGAACACAGCAACCGGCTGCGGTTTTACTCCGCAGTATGCGCCGATTGAAAAGCTTTACAAGGATTATCACGAAAAAGGGCTTGAAATCCTCGATATTCCATGCAATCAGTTTGGCGGTCAGGCTCCCGGAACAGATGATGAAATTCACGAGTTCTGCACATTGCATTACAACACAACTTTCCCTCAAATGAAAAAAGCTGATGTAAACGGCGAAAACGAAATTCCTCTTTATACTTATTTGAAATCTCAAAAGGGTTTTGAAGGTTTTGAACAGCATCAGTACAAGGATGTGCTTGAAAAAATGTTTGCAGCGGCCGATCCGGACTGGAACAAAAAGCCTGACATCAAATGGAACTTCACAAAGTTCGTGATTGACCGTTCAGGAAATGTTGTAGCCCGCTTTGAGCCGACCGCCGACATGGCAAAGGTAGAAGAATGCATTAAGGCATTGCTGTAAGTTGATTTGCTACTTTGTGCAGTTTTTCTTGTGAGCCTTGATTTTCTTAATTGCCCAATCGTAATGGCTTGAGGTGTCGCTTACACAATAGTCGCCGAGAGCCGCATTGCCTGTCCATGGAAAATACTTTTGCGTAAAAAGCTCTTCATTTGTGTAGTCTTCAATCAGCTTCATTGCGGCGGCGTGGCTTTCGGCGAACATCTTCTTTGCGTCTTCTAAGCTTGTGTTTTGGTGGCGGTTCCAGAACATCAGGTTCATTGCGCCATAAGTTTTCCACGAGTATTCGTTCGGCAAAAATGCAATGGCGGCTTTCTTATCGGTTACACCTGCATTGTTCTGTGGAAATTTCAGCAAAAGCTGGTGCCATTCATACAAGTGAATAAGCACGTCGCGCACGTTTTTGTCGCGGCTCCAGTGCGCTTCTTTTTTGCTCGGCTGGTCTGAAAAATCGAACGGCGTGTTGAGTTCCTTTTCAGAAAGTCCGTCAATCAGTTTCATGAGCGATTCATAGTTTTCTTGTGCTGCTTTGAGCAAATCTTCTTTGTTGTGTGGTCTTGGCATGTCAGCCTCCTTTACGTTCATGTTAAAATTGAATTGCTTTGCCACCCTAAGCCTGTTTCATGGCTAAGATTCCGAAATCTATCCGGGATAACAAGCATTTATGACCGAATTATAACATTGCTAATGTGACAACAGTGTGTCATATTAGATGAGCAAATTCTTTTAGCAACTCACTTTTGTACACTTTTGGGCGGGTTGAGTTGCGCACTTCGCGCCAGAGAATGGCGGCGGTTTTTAGTTTATCTGAAAATTGCGCGGCTTTAGGGTCGGCGCAAAAGTCTTTGACGAATTTGTTCCACTGCAAGCATGAATCGTCGTATTTGGCGTATGTCTTTTTGCCGTAGAAAATGTCGAGCAGGTCGCCGAGTGTAAAGCTTGTGTTGCCTGTTTCGCGCACTTTATTGGCGGTTGCAACCATGTCAGTGTTGAACTTAAAGCGCGCAACGCCTGTCTGCGCTGAAAAGAAATCGCGGAAACGCTGGCTGAAGCGGAAGTTGCAGGCCAAAAGCGGCGTGTCCAGGGTGAGCGGCACATCATCGGCGGTAGAATGTACGCGGCTTGCGCAAGAAACAGCTGTCTTGGCGCGGGCTTTGACGGGCGTTTTGCTTTTCGGGCGAATCAGATTGCCCTTAAAGTATTCTTCGATGTTGCGGTTCAGCTCCGCTTTCATGCCGCTTGAATCAATGCCAAGCTGCTTGCAGATTTGCTGCAATTCTTCGCGGTACCAATAAAACTTTGAGAATTCCAGAAAAGATTTAATTTCGCTAAACGGCGGACGTTTTTCCATAGTTATTCCTTATGCGAGGTGATAATCGTGTAGCTGTATGCGTTCACCGTAATTATGCAGCCGTCAACCGTGCAGTACCAGTTTTTGCCTTTGCGCGTAATGGCGGCTTCGGGCAGCTCAATCTGCATTTTGCACCAAGCAACAACATCCTGAACATCATCGCCAAGGGCAAGATTGCGCCTAATCCGTTCCGCACCCATCGGCGTAGTGTGAATCTTGTCAAGATTTTCTAAAAGCTCGTTTCCGTTTTTCATGCTTCAACTATAACATGCAAAACATGACAACAGTGTGTCAGGTTTTGTTTTTTCTTACCGAAAAAAATGATTACCTGAATAGCTAATTTTTAGTTGTTTTTATAGCTATATAAATATATAATCATAACAATCGGAGGTATAAAGTGACAACAATACCAATGTACGAGGCAAAAAACAAACTGCCGCTTTTTGTACATCAGGCAGAAGAAAATGGTCCTGTTTTTATTTCGCGCAGGAATAAAACAGTCGGCGTGCTTCTTTCTTTTGATGAATACAACCGGCTTCTCTCAAAAAAAAGCAAAGACACGATTCTTGACCGTGCCGCAGAATTCAGGAAAAAGACTGCCGGGCTTTTTACTAACGAAGATATCGACAGGATTTTTGATGTTCGGGACAATACACCTGACACTTACGAAAGCCATGTCTTTGACGGAGTTTTTGATAATTAATGGTGGATTATAACGAAGAAGAGCCTCACTATCTTTTGGATTCAAACATCGTCTCAGAAATAATTAAACCCGAACCTGATTTAAATGTAATAAAAAAAATTGCAGAACATAATTCTGACTGTGCAATTTGTGCACCGGTCTGGCAGGAATTGTTACTCGGACTTTATCGGATGCCGGAAAGCATAAACAAAAAATATCTTGAAAAATTCATAAAGGAAGATGTTCGTGATAATTTCGCGATAAAAAGCTTTACAGAAAAAGCCGCAGACATTCAGGCACAGCTAAGAACAAAAATGGAACAGCTCGGTCACCCGACTCAAAAAGAAGACAGCATGATAGCCGCAATAGCACTTGCAAATCACATGGTTTTGGTTACACGTAACACAAAGCATTTTGCCGCAATTCAGCAGGTCAGCACTCTTGAAATAGAAAACTGGTTTGAGGAATAAAAAAGAACTGAATGATTCTTATTTTGAAAAATTCACGCCGAGAATTTTCGATTGAGTTTATCTGTTTTTATTCAGCCTTTGTATAAACCTCAATATGATTTCCTTCTGAATCGACGAATTCTGCAACCCAATTATTGCCGATTTTAGTCAGCGGAAAGCAAAGCTCTTTGCCGGTGATTTTCCGGTTCAGTTCTTCAAGTGTTTCAAAGCAGATGCTCGGCAGACAGTTGCTGCCGTAAATATGCGGTTCGCTAACTTCTTTGTACGCAAACAAATGAAAGCGGAAGCCATCAATGTCAAAATACCCGCCGAGAGTGCTTTTGTTACAGATTTTCTGCTCAAAAAAGTCTTCGTAAAATGCGGTTGCCCTTTTTAAGTCATCAACAATAATGTACAAAGAATCGATGCGACAATTCATGTTTGTTCCTATTACACTTGTTTCACCGGATGCCGGATTACCGTCTTCAGCTTTTCTGGACTGGTTTTGCGTGGGTCGCTTAGATAAATCTCGTGGTGAAGCCTTGTGGCGGAAAAGTCGGGCGAGTAGCCGTTTGCAAGCGCAAAATCGTCCATCAGCTTGATTGTTGCAGGCTCGTCGTCGTAAGAGCCGGTGTGCATAATCTGAACGCATTCGCCTTCTTCAAGCGTGAGAAGCTCGGCGCACGAACAATCCAAGCCTTTTTTGGCGGCGGCAGTTTCTTTAGCCCAGTCAAAGTCTTTTGGCGTTACAAAGTCTGGCAGCCGAATAACGGAAATCCAGTTGAACATATCCTTGCGCGTATAATCAATGCCGCTTATTCCCTCTTGCCACCAGAAGCCTTCAAGCGGCGGCACAACATAGTCGAAGTAGCCTTCGATGCGGTGGTCGCCCATTTTGCTCATTTTCAGCGTATAAGAAACAGCGTACAGTACGGCGAGTGCCGCCTTGTATTCGCCGTCTTCGTCGTTCGGGTTGCCTTTGCCGCGCACGGCGACAAACTGCATTTTCGGCACAGTTACAATCTGCGGTTCCTTTGGTGGAAGATAAAACTCCTTGAATTCCTTTTTGTAGTCAAATGCCATTTTTGAGCCTCCACCAGGAGTGTAACACAGATAATATGACAGCGTATTGTCACATTATGAGAAAAGCTTCTTGTTTTAGGAACGGATTAGTCTTCCGGTTTACCGGCTTCTATTGCCAGAGGCTTCTTTTTGCTGACAGACACTTCGGATTCCGAAACTTTGAAAATACTTGCCACCGAAACAAGCTCATGTGCACTTGAAGTAAATTCTTCCGCCATTGCTGCAAGTTCTTCCGAGGCAGACGCATTCTGCTGTACAACCGCATCAAGCTGAAGAATCGCTTTGCTTATCTGCGATGCATTCTCTGTCTGATCGCGGCAGGCGTCAGAGATTTCTTCTATAAGACTAGTTGTTTTTTCGATTTCGGGTACAACATGCTGGATTTTTTCATGTGCATTATCTGTTGCTGTGATGGTTTGATTGGAAAGTTCGATTATATCCGAAGCAGCTTCTTTGGTACGGTCTGCAAGTTTGCGTACTTCGTTGGCTACAACAGCAAATCCTCTTCCTGCTTCGCCTGCGCGTGCAGCTTCGATAGCCGCATTGAGCGAAAGGAGATTTGTCTGATTTGTAATTTCCTGAATAACCGCTATTTTTGACGTAATCTTTTCGACCGCATCAACAGCAGAAGTAACAGCGGAGTTTCCGTCCTTGCTTTCGGCACAGGTTGAGACTGCAATTGAACGTGTTTTTTCTGCATTTTCGGATGTCTGACTTATATTGGCAGCAATCTGTTCCATATTGGCGGATATTTGTTCCATAGTGACAGCCTGTTCCGAAGCTCCAGTTGAGATTGACTGGCTTGAACTACTGATTTGGGAACTACCATTAAGAACCTCATTTGCTATTTCCTGAACCTTTATAATCGTTGTCTGTAAAATACCTATGAATTTGTTTACGCCGCGTGTAACCTGCGTAAACTCATCGTTGCCGTATTCAGGAAGCCGATATGTTAGGTCTGCATCTCCAGAGGAAAGGTTTGTAACGGCCGCATTTATAAGTGAAAGCGGGCGTGATATTTTTCGTGCAATAAGAATAATAAACAGAATGAGTACACCAATCATACAGATGGCAGAAACAAGAACAAGCGGCTGGAATATGGTTGTTGAGACAAGTTCTACTACCGTAAGTGGTTTACCGAGGTACAATGTGGTTAAAAAAGTTCCGCTTTTGTCAAAAAGAGGGAAATAGCATGAGATTGAATCTTTTGCTCCTATCTTGTTTATGACGGAAATCGCCTTGCCTTCTTTTTTTACTCTGTCGATAATTTCGGGATTTGCAAGAGTTGTACCCTGCATTCCGGTGATTGTCGTTACATGCCGTGTGTATTCGTCGAATATCGTTGCTTCGGAACTTGTCGCGGCTTTAATTTTGTCAACTGTTTTTTGAACAGAAATATTCTTTTTGGCAATTACAACACCCACAACAGCTGCGTTGTTTTTTACCGGTTCTGCGGCAATGGCAAAAACAGCACCGTTTTCTATTACAAAATCAGCGATGTTCGAGCCGTTGGCTGCAGTCTGAACAAAAGTTCTGCCAAAGGAAGTGTCATATTGAATTGAGGAAATTATTTGTTCGCTGGTGTTAAAGACCGCTGCCTCGTCTGCGCCTGATGTTATCAAATTGGCACATACGATGTCTGAAATTTCTTTTTGGTTGATTCCGTTTTTTTGCATGGATTCATAAGTGTTTTTGGAACTGAGGACAGATGTCGTTATGTTGTCAAGTTCTTCGGCGAATTCGGCTGTAAATGAAGCCGACTGTTCCTTTATCTCACTTGTAAAGTATGATTTGAGGCCGGTCTCAAGCCGGTTAGAAACTATAGCATCAAGTATTATGGTATAAACGATAATACCAAGAGCCAAAACAATTTCAATAAATAGTGTGACGGATTTTTGTCTTTTCATAAATAATCTCCACCATATATTATTAATTAGTTTTCTTGAAATTTCCACAAAAATTTTAATAAAAAACGTTTGCCAGGATATTTTAAGAAAGATGGGGAAATTATTTTGTTGTTTATCGCATCAATCCGCCGTGGAAGTAACATTCATATACTTTATTGTCCTGCCAGAAGATTTCTTCGTAACCCTGGAACCAGCGGAAATCGCCACTAACACTGCACTTGTAGGTATAATCTCCGTTCTGGTAATATTCGGGGCCGCGGTACGGCATTCGAACATCCGCACTACGCAAAGCTTCTTTTAGAAAGTTACCGCTGAATTCTTTTGCAAGCACCCGGCCGAGATAGTTCATTGCATACACGGCCTTTCCTTTTTTCCAAACGGCTTCTTCTCCGGCAAACTGCTCCCCGCCGACATAAGTGTCGTGATATGTGTAACAACCGTCTTCATAGCGAAAGTCGTGCGAATCAAGGCGCGTGGAATTAGTTTCGTTCATGAAAGCGGCGTATGTATTGCGGTTTGCTTCGAGCCGGAATTTTATAAGTTCATCAAGATCGGGTTCTCCCGTGGAAACAGGATTGGGAGCGCATTCTGTATCACGTACAAGGTAGTCCACGGTTACGCCCGTAAGATCGCTTATCTGAATGAGATTGAAAATGTCAGGATATGCCTGACCCGATTCCCACTTTGCCACCGCCTGCCGTGAAACATTAAGTTTTTCCGCAAGAGCTTCCTGTGTGAGCCCCTTGTTTTTTCGTAATATTTGAAGTTTTTCCGAGAATATCATGCGTGCCTCCAAAAATCATACTACCTTATATTGCGCGCAATTAAAATCAGCCGGCGGTTGCTTTTCTGCTACTTTTGGTTTACAGAGAGGCTCAAGGCGAATTAATTTACTTGCTGCAAAATGTTAATCTTAGGTTGGAGAATGAGTAATCCAAGCAGTGTTAACGGACAATCCAAGCGATGTTTAAAGACTCTCCCCGTAATGTTTAAACCCCTCTCCTTGGGACCGTTAATGGTACTCTCCAAAGTGTTTCTCGTTAAAGAGTCTCTCCGAAATGGTTTTGTTAATGGCATATCACAGAAATAAACCGTTTTAAGCATAGAAATGAATCGTTTTAAGTATAGAAATGAAACGTTTTATGTATAGAAATGAATCGTTTCGTGTATTGAAACGAATCGTTTTAAGTATTGAAATGAAACGTTTTAAGTATTGAAACGAAAAATTTCTAATATGCACCAAAAATGGCACAATTTTTTCAGTGTCTGCGCAGGAACTGACACATAAAATTCGCTGACTGCCCCTAAACTGTCACAGACAGAACTGCCATTATAAAATTAGACTAGCGGAATATCTGCGGTCACTTCCCTCGTATATCTGCGGTATCTCCCCTCGACTAGCGGCTCATCGTTCGCTACCCGCCAATCATTACGCCGGTGCTTCCGTGCAGGAGAATGCGGATTATTCCACAGACAATAAGGTGTGCCGGATAATACCAGTAAAAGAAGTACCTCATGCCTTTGAATGTGCCGCGACTGCCGTTGTAGCTTTTAAGGAGCGGAATCGTCAGGGCAACACCCATCTGCATCAGGCCATAAACAGGATTTATAAAGATGATAAAAACAATGGAATAAAAGCTTATCCAAAAAATCATGCCAATCATCTGCTTTTTAAAATAACCGCGGTTTTCACCGAATGAGAGAATTACAAGTAATGCGGGGCTTGACCAGTCGCCGGGAAATGCCAGTGCCGCAAGAACAAAAATCAGTATTGTTTTCTGCCACTGTTTAAGCTTTTCGCTGTCGTTTACCGCAAGTGCACCAACACCCAAAAACAGTACCCATATAACGCTTGTCTGGTTAAAGCAGCTTGTTTTGAACGGCACAAATGGAATTCCGAACGCAAAGTTGTACGCAAAATGCCCGATTATTGAAAATACAAAAAGCCGCATGAGGTACTTTTTAAGGCTGTGTGTGTGTGCATAACCTTCCGCCGCCATAAACCAAAAGATTGGGGCTGCAAGCCGCCCGAGTGTATGAAGAATGAGAATCCACCAGTCCATTGGATAGTTTGGAAAAATTACGCAGATAAGATGATCCAGTGTCATAGAAAGCATTGCGATGACTTTAAGCTGGTTTCCGGTAAGACCTTTTGGGGATTCTATGCTTTGTAACATAGATTTAGTATCAGATGGTTTTGTATTTTAAATCAAGATATCAGTTAACAAATTTATTTTATTTGTTACAATCGATATATGTGATTTCAGTTTCTCCGATATATTTTTTGCTGTAGACACCGGTAATTTCGATATCAGACAGGATAGGCGGATAATCGTCAGGATACTTGCGCTTATTATCTTCAAAAGAAAAACCAGTTTGACAGCAGGCTGTAGCATCATAAAGAAGAACAGCAAAAAAAAGTCCGAAATCATCTACGGAGGCATAAAACTGCCCTTTGATTCTGACTCGTTTTCCAAGATATTCTTCCTGATTCATAAACATATCATAAATCATGGCAGAAGCCATATTATAGTTGTATTTTGTAAAATCAATGTCTATTTTATTAGAATCGGATTCTTTTTTTGAGGATTTCTTTTCAGCCTTTACCGGAATAATACTATATCCGTTTACAGCTTGTTTTCCTTTGGTCTGCAGTTGTTTGACCATTTCCGGTTGTTTTTTGCAACCCGAAATAAATATAGAGATAATAATAACTGCAATACAACAATATATGCTTTTTTTCATCTTACTTCTCCTATTATCTTGGATATTACGAAACACAATATATCAGCGGCAACGATTGTTGGACCTACAGGGGTTCCTGCAAGAATTGCGACAAAAAGCCCGATCAGTGCGCCTGAAACCGAGAACAGGCATGCAAAAACCGTAACGGTTTTAAAGCTTTTGAACAGGTGAATCGCAGATACTGCCGGAAAGATGATTAATGCTGAAATGAGCAGAGAGCCAACCAGGTTCATTGCAAGAACAATTATTACAGCTATAAAGACAGCAATTGTAATTTTATATGCGGTTACTTTTGTTCCTGATGCTTGTGCAAAGTTTTCATCAAATGTAACAGCAAAAATCCTGTTGTAAAAAAAGATGAAAAACAGTATCGAAATAACAGAAAGGACTACCGAAAGAATTACTTCGCTTTTTTGCAGAGTAAGAATAAGCGTAGAACCGAAAAGCGTTGTACACACATCACCGCTCAGATTAGCCGGTGGAGAAAAAATATTCATAAGAAGATAACCAATTGCGAGTGCACCTGTGGAAATCATGGCAAGCGAAGCATCACCCTTTACTTTGGAATTTTCTTTTGCGCACAGAATAATCACTGCAAGCAGAACGGTTATCGGAAGGACAACAAGCATGGAGTTTTCGATTCGCAAAATCGAGGCAATTGCCAAAGCCCCGAATGCGGAATGAGAAAGTCCGTCGCCGATGTATGAAAAACGCTTTAATACGAGTGTTACACCGAACAGAGATGAACACAACGAAATCAAAACGCCGGTAATCAGCGCATAAATTACAAACTGGTGAGACAAATAAAAACGCAGTGTTTCAATCATTTCAATCATAGTCTATCATTCGCTCCTGTCGCGTGTCAGTCTGAGGACTTGTGTTCCATATCGTTCTGCGGCAGCCAGATCATGTGTTATCATTATGATTGTCATGCCGTTTTTGTTGAGCTGTTCTATATCCTCATACATGGTCTGTGTAATTTTGGCATCAAATCCTTTTACCGGTTCATCAAGAAGAAGCATATCCTTTGCGGCACATAAAGCCCGCGCAAGGAGAACACGCTGCTGCTGTCCGCCTGAAAGTTCGTAAAAAGATTTGTCTGCAAGGTGTTCAATGCCGAGCTTCTGCATGTTTTGCAGTACAATCGTTTTGTCCTGTTTGGTGTAAAAAGGAAAAAGTCCCAGATTTCCCTGCCTGCCGGAAAGCACAATTTCGCGTACCGTAGCAGGAAAATCTTTGAGAGAGGCGTTTTGTTGCGGCAGATAACCTATGGAATGGGAGCTGATTTCCTTTGTAATAGTGATTGTCCCTGCAAGCGGTTTTTGAAAACCCAGAATTGTTTTCATCAGCGTGGACTTTCCTGTACCGTTCTCGCCTGTTATGATAAAGTAATCTCCGCTTTCTATGGTGATATTCAAATCCTGCTGGATAACATGTGTTCCGTATCCTATTGCAAGATGCTCACAAGTTAAAAGTGCCATCAGTATCTCCCTTTTTCCATTATTTCAACGCAGCTTTTAGTACTGTCAGATTTTGTCGCATTGTTTCCAGATAAGACTTACCGCTCTTAATGTCTTTTTGTGTAACAGACTGGAGCGAATCCATTTCCAGAATCTGTTGTTTTTTTGTTTTTGTATTTGAAACAACAGTCTTTGCAATTTTTTTGTTTGATTTTTCAATTGTCAAAACGGTATTAAGAGCATATTCATCAATTTTTTTTGCAAGAAAAATAATCGTTTCAAAGCTTGCTTCAGATTCTGCACTGCAGCCTGCAAAAGCCGCATAATACCTAAGACCGTAGTCATCAGTAAGGTAACGGAACGGAAAGCGGTCGCCGAACACAAGCGTCTTTGCTTTTGATTGTGCAACAGCTTTTTCGTATTCACTGTCAAGGGCAGCAAGCTCGCCAAGATAAGCTTCTGTGTTTGCTTTGTAAGCACCAGCGTTCTTGCTGTCAAGCTTCTGCACAGCATCTGAAATAGCCTGTGTGATTGCGGCGGCGTTCTTCAAAGAGAGCCAGACATGTTCGTCGTATTCGGTTTCTTCTTCCTCATGGTGATGTTCTTCACCTTCGTGATGATGCTCATGTTCATCGCTTTCTTGCATACCTTCTACGATTTCTTCTTCACGCACGGCATCACCAAGAACTTCCATCATGTTTATTACAATCATGTTCTTGTTGCGAGCGTTTTTGAGTGCTTTTTCAACCCATTCATCGCTTTCGCCGCCAACGTATACGAACATGTCACAGGATGAAATACGTGCTATATCCTTTACTGTCGGCTGATAGCTGTGAAGGTCAGCTCCTTTATCCTGAAG
>JAEEGL011739682.1_pt1 | contig 13537 bp, 9 predicted proteins | sample 9134231 | NCBI WGS metagenome assembly JAEEGL01 (sample SAMN16246548, study PRJNA631951) | gut metagenome | biome: gut microbiome; feature: rumen; material: fiber-attached | host: Bos | place: Iran: Karaj | collected 2018-10
TCGCATCATCAGTAGTTTATTGATTATGGGTTAAATAGCGCCTTTTCCCCTTGCAAGAACCGTACCCGCCAACGCCCCTCTTCCCCCACCATTCGCCGCACGACGAAGGGCTTCGCCCTCGCCGCCAATCCGGGAGCGGAGAAGGCCTCCAGCGCTCCCAGCGAACAGTATTTTCGTGTTCCGGGAGCAGAATGGGCCTGTTTTGCTCCCGGGCCTGCATACCACAAATAGGGACAATCCCTCTGGGAATAGTAAAAAAGATACAAAAGTCCGCCTTTTTTGGCATTTTTGTATGTTTTCCCGCCGCGCACCGCACGTATAATATTCCTAATTTCAATCACTTAACCGTTTTATAAAAAACAAACGATTAAACCCGAAAGTAATCGGCTAATCAGGCTTAGCTTTGCTTCCATGAATACACAGCAAAACAAGCCCCCTCGCGCGCTGTCTTTCCACGAAGCGGAGAGCCGGTGCGAACTCGTTTTCCAAAGGAACGGTCCATACTTTCACCTGTGCACCCCTGGTGAGCAGACAGAGATTCTTTTTGAAGATGAGGAAGATTTTCGCTTCGCAATGAACCTAGTGGCCTTCTGTACCTGGCAATCGCCAGGAGTAACCATTCTGACGTTTGAAATCATGGGCAATCACCTGCACTTAGTCATGTCCGGAAAGAGAGAACGCCTGCTGGCGTGGTTTGATTTGTTCAAACGAAGGTTGCGGCGATACTTCATGGACAAGGGAATCGTCAAGGACTTGTCCTGTTTCGAAGCGTCGCTCTGCCCTATCGACAATCTGGAGGCCCTGCGGAACACACTGGCCTACGTGAACCGTAACGGATATCTGGTGGATGCGCGCTACACGCCTTTTTCATATCCGTGGGGAGCGAACCGCTTCTTTTTCCACCCGGACATTTCCCATCTACAGGCTACCCGGTACAAGGATTTGACGTTCCGGGAAAAGCGACACCTGTTCCGGAGCCATGACATTGACTATCCGGACAACCATCTGATTATGGACGGTTATATCCTGCCGACATCGTTTTGTGATCTGGTCCTCGCGGAGAGCATGTTTCATAGCGCAAGAAACTATTTCTTTCTCTTGTCCCGCAACGTGGAGGCATATCGCAGCATCGCCAAGCAGTTAGGAGATCTTGTATTCTATACGGATGATGAACTGTTCCTTGCAGTACGTCAGTTATGTAAAGACACTTACGGCATATCCCGTCCGTCCGCCCTTCCTAAAGAAGCAAAATGGGATATTGCCAGAAGGATGCATTTCGACTACCAGGCGAGGAACAAACAAATTCAGAGAATTTTGCGACTTGAAGAGCGCGAGATTACCGCGCTCTTTGGGAAATAGGATTCCGGGAGCAAAAACCCCCTCATTTGCTCCCGGAATACGGATATTCTGTCCTCCGGGAGCGGAAAAGGCCTCTAGCGCTCCCGGAACACGCGGGGTCGGCGGGGGATTCGCGTGTAGGAGCAGGAGGAGGTACGGCGCGGAGGAGGCACGGCCCGGGAAGGCACGGCGCGGAGGAGGCACGGCCCGGGAAGGCACGGGCCCGGGAAGGCGGGGTTTGGGGAGGGGGAAGGGCGGTTTTGGGGGCGGGAGCGGCGCGTGGCTTTGCATTTACGCGGGGAAATGTGTACTTTTGTGGATTATACACGCATATACGCGCGCGATTGAGCGGAATGGACGAAAAGGCAGCCGAAATCAGGATCGACGAACTCCGGGAGACCCTCCGGGAGAACAGCCGGCGCTATTATGTCGACAATGCGCCGACGATGTCGGACTATGACTTCGACCAGCTGATGCATGAGCTGGAGCGGCTGGAGGCCGAATTTCCCCAGTTCGACGCGCCCGACTCCCCCACCCACCGCGTCGGCTCCGACCTCGACGCCCCGGTGGGCGCCAACGCCGAGAGCGGCGCGCGCCAGGGCTTCGTCCAGCGCGCCCACCGCTACCCGATGCTCTCGCTGGGCAACACCTACTCCATCGGCGAGATCGAAGAATTCGCCGCCCGCGCCGACAAGGCCCTGGACGGCATCCCCTTCACCTACAGCTGCGAGCTCAAGTTCGACGGCACCGCCATCTGCCTGACCTACCGCGACGGCAAGCTGGTCCAGGCCCTCACCCGCGGCGACGGCGTGCAGGGCGACGACGTCACGGACAACGTCCGCCGCATCGACAGCATCCCGCAGCAGCTGAAGGGCGATTATCCGAAGGAATTCGAGATCCGCGGCGAGATCCTGATGCCCTATGCCGCCTTCGACGCCCTCAACCGCGAGCGCGAGGCGCAGGAAGAGGCGCCGTTCGCCAATCCGCGCAACGCCGCCTCCGGCTCCCTCAAGCTCATCGACCCCGAAGAGGTGGCGCACCGCGGCCTCATCTGCACCCTCTACCACATCCCCGCCGAGTCCATCCAGTTCGACTCCCACAGCCAGGCGCTCGACGCCGCGGCCAGCTGGGGCCTGCCCGTCTCGACGGACCGCCGGCTCTGCGCCGACATCGCGCAGATCAAGGAATACATCGACCACTGGGACACCGCCCGCAAGTTCCTCCCCTACGCCACGGACGGCATCGTGATCAAGATCAACGAACTCGCCTGCCAGCGCATGCTCGGCTACACCGCCAAGTCGCCGCGCTGGGCGGTCGCCTATAAATTCAAGGCCGAAGAGGCCTGCACGGAGCTGCTCAGCATCGACTACCAGGTCGGCCGCACCGGCGCCGTGACCCCCGTCGCCAACCTCGCCCCGGTGCAGCTCAGCGGCACTGTCGTCAAGCGCGCCACCCTCAACAACGCCGACCAGATGGCCCTGCTGGACGTCCGCGTGGGCGACTGGGTGTACGTGGAGAAAGGCGGCGAGATCATCCCCAAAATTACGGGCGTCGACCCGGCGCACCGCCCCGCGGACGCCGCGCAGCCCGTCTTCCCGGACAAATGTCCGGACTGCGGCACGCCGCTCGTCAAGGCCGAGGCGGAAGCCAAGTGGTTCTGCCCCAACCAGGACGGCTGCCCGATGCAGATCAAAGGCCGCCTGCTGCACTTCGTCAGCCGCAAGGCGATGGACATCCTGGCCGGCGAAATGACGGTGGACCAGTTCTACGAGACCGGCCTCGCCCGCACGCCGGCCGACCTCTACGACATCGGCCGCTACCAGCTGATCGGCCTCGAGGGCTGGCAGGAACGCGCCGCCGAGCGCTTCCTGGAGAGCCTGGAGGCCTCGAAGCAGGTCCCCTTCGAGCGCGTCCTCTACGCACTGGGCATCCGCTACGTCGGCGAGACCACGGCCAAGGTCCTCGCGCGCCATTTCGGCGACATCGACGCCCTCGCCGCCGCTTCGCTGGAGCAGCTCCGCGAAGTGGCCGACGTGGGCGAGATCACCGCCCGCGCCATCGTCGCCTACTTCGAGAATCCCGCACACCGCGATCAGATCGCGCGGCTGCGCGCCGCCGGCCTCCGCTTCGACGGGGCCGGGCAGGCTGCTGCGCTGTCCGACGCCCTCGCCGGCAAGACCATCGTCATCTCCGGCAACTTCAGCATCAGCCGCGAGCGGATGAAAGACCTCATCGTGGCCCACGGCGGCAAGGCCGGCTCCTCCGTGAGCGGCGCCACCGCCTTCCTGCTCGCCGGCACCAAGCCCGGCCCGGAGAAGCTCCGCAAATGCGAGAAGCTCGGCATCCCGGTCGTCAGCGAGGAGGAGTTCCGCGCGATGCTCCCGGACCTGCCGGAAGCCGGCGCGCCGGCGCCGGAAAGCGCCCAGCCGTCCGGCGCGAATATTGAAGAACCTACTCTATTCTAGTTGAAAGATGAAGACAGCCAGCAAATTGAAAGACCTTTTCAGCGACCGGATCTGGACCCTGGAGCCCGGCAAGGACGACCGCGTCTACGCGTGGCTCGTCCGGACCTGGAAGATCATCCGCATCACCTTCAAGACCTTCACGGAGAACCGGATGGGCTTCCAGTGCGTGTCGCTGAGCTACTTCATCACCCTGGCCCTCGTCCCCTTCCTGGCCTTCGCCTTCGCCATCACGGGCGGCCTGGGCCTGGACGACAAGATCACCCAGGTGCTGGGCATGATCCTGCCCACGCACCCCGAGATCGTGAACCTGCTCTCCGAGAAGGCGGGCAACATCCTCGCCTCGGCGCAGGGCGGCGGCCTCGGCCTCGTGTCCGCCCTGATGTTCCTCTGGGCCATCCTGTGGATGATGTTCCAGGTGGAGCGCGTGTTCAACAACGTCTGGGGCATCCTCAAGATCCCCCGCAAGCTCTACAAGCGCTTCGGGTTCTACTTCCTGGTGCTCTTCCTCGCCCCCTTCATCGTGATCATCTTCGGTTCCGGCATCGTCTACACCACCAACATGACCGACCTCTTCGGCCTGGACCTGAAGGAAGTGCGCGGGCTGTTCAAGTGGATCGGCTACATCGTCTTCTACCTCATCCTGGTCGGGACCCTCTCGGTGATGTACAAATACATCCCCGCCACCTTCGTCAACTACAGATACGCCTTCTGGGCAGCGCTGGTCACCGGTCTGATCTTCCTGCTGTTCCAGTACCTGTATCTCCATACGCAGATGTTCGTGGGCCGGCTCAGCCAGGCCTACGGCCTCCTCGCCGCCGTGCCGCTCTTCCTGATCTGGCTCAACTTCAGCTGGCAGATCATCATCTACGGCGCGCAGCTGACATACAGTTTCCAAAATGTCGACAAGTATAAAGTCTCCGCGTGGGACAACGAAAACAGATAATGAGTTTCTCCCAGTTCACACCCGATGATTACCGCTGCATAGAGCAGGAGTTCGCATCCTTGCTGCAGGTCGCCACCAAGCGCTGCAAGGACGCGGACGAAGTGGAAACCGTCCGCAAGGCCTTCGAGTTCGCCAACCAGGCCCACAAGAACGTCCGCCGGCGCTCGGGCGAGCCCTACATGCTGCACCCGATCGCCGTCGCCCGCATCGTCGTCACGGAGATCGGCCTGGGCTGCAAGTCCATCTGCGCCGCCCTCCTGCACGACGTCGTGGAGGACACCACCTACACGGTCGAAGACATCCGCAACCTGTTCGGCGACAAGATTGCCACCCTCGTGGACGGCCTGACCAAGATCAAGACCGTGCTGGACAACGAAGACCGCAAGGGCGAAGCGGCCAGCACCGAGAGCCTCCAGGCGGAGAACTTCAAGCGCATCCTGCTCACGCTCAACGACGACGTGCGCGTCGTGCTGATCAAGCTCGCGGACCGGCTCCACAACTGCCGCACCATCGAATACATGCCCGAGCACAAGCGCGACAAGATCCTCTCCGAGACGATGTTCATCTTCATCCCGCTGGCCCACCGCCTCGGCCTCTACAGCGTCAAGTCGGAGATGGAGAACATCTGGCTCCGCTACAAGGAGCCGGAAGACTTCAAGGCCATCACCGAGCGCATCAAGGGCAACATCGCCCAGCGCGACAAGGACATCGACACCTTCATCGCGCCGATCGAGGAAGCGCTCAAGCAGGCGGGCTACCGCTTCGAGATCCGCAAGCGCATCAAGACCCCCTACTCCATCTGGTACAAGATGCGCACGAAGCGCGTCCCCTTCGAGCAGATTTACGACCTCTACGCCGTCCGCATCATCTTCGAGCCGCAGGAAAGCAACAACGTCCAGGCCGAGCGCGGACAGGCCTACCTCATCTTCTCCACCATCACGCACCTCTACCGCGAGAACCTCAACCGCCGCCGCGACTGGATCTCCCAGCCCAAGACCAACGGCTACGAAGCCCTGCACTGCACCCTGATGAGCCACGCCGGCTTCTGGGTGGAGGTGCAGATCCGCTCCAAGCGCATGGACGACATCGCGGAGAAGGGCATCGCCGCCCACTGGGCCTACAAGAACGACGGCTACATCTCCGAGAACGACTCCGAGATGGACAAATGGCTCGCCGAGGTCCAGGAGATCCTGATGAGCAGCGACGTCAGCGCCCTGGAGCTGCTGGACATCATCCACAAGGACCTGCTCAGCAGCGAGGTGGTCGTCTTCACGCCCAAGGGCGAACAGAAGGCGCTCCACAGCGGCGCCACGGCCCTGGACTTCGCCTACCTGATCCACACGGCCATCGGCAACAAGGCCATCGCCGCCAAGGTCAACATGAAGCTCGTCCCGCTCTCGCACACCCTCAAGGCCGGCGACCAGGTCGAGATCATCACGGCGGAGAACGCCCGGCCCAAGATCGAATGGGTCTCCTTCCTGCAGACGCGCTATGCGCGCAACCGCGTGATCGAATATTTCCGCGGCGACTTCGAGGCGATCGCCAAGGAGGGCGAGCGCATCTTCGAGGAGCGCATCCGCCTGATGGGCCTCCAGAGCACCCGCGAGCTGGTACGCAAGTTCCTCGACTACAGCCAGCTGCGCGACGAAGACGAGCTGTGGTTCCGCATCGGGCTGGGCCTGCTCGGCCCGGAGGACTTCAAGGCCATCATCGACGAGAAGGACCTCTCCGGCGGCGAGCGGCGCAAGTCCCCCAAGCGCGAGGACACCACCCGCCCGATCCAGTACAAGATCGCCGAATGCTGCCACCCCATCCCGGGCGACCCGGTGATCGGCTTCTCGATGAACGACAACCTCGTCATCGTCCACAAGAAATCCTGCCCCGTGGCCGAGAGCCTCGCCAGCAAATACGGCAACCGGATGGTCGTTCCGCAGTGGGGCGCCGTCCAGCAGGAATATCCGATCCGGATCTCGCTCAAGGGCATCGACCGGCTCGGCCTGCTCAACGACATCTCCAGCTTCATTTCCCGGACCCTCGGGATCAACATGCGCAAGCTGCAGCTCTCCACGGAGGACGGCCTGTTCGAGGGATTCATCGAACTGCTCGTCCGCGACAAGAAGAACCTCGAGCGGATGGTCGAAGGCCTCTCGCGCATCGACGGCATCCAGGACGTAATCCGCACAGACATCTAAAGCCATGAAGCGATTCCTTCCCCTGTTCATCCTCGTGGCCGGCTGCCTGCTGCCGCTCTTCTTCCCTTCCTGCGCCAACACGACGCAGGCGCCCTCCGGCGGCAAGAAAGACACCATCCCGCCGCTGATCATCGACATCAACCCGCTGCCGGGCACCGTCGGCGTTCCGACGCACGGAGCGACGTTCGTGTTCACCTTCAACGAATATTTCACCATCAAGACGGCGCGCAACATCTTCCTGTCGCCGCCGCTGCAGCATCCGGTCAAGTCGCGCGTCCGCGGGCACAACCTCGTCATCACCTTCGAGGACACGCTCGCCGCGAACACGACCTACACGCTCAACTTCACCGACGCCATCGCGGACGCCAACGAAGGCAACATGTTCCCGGGCTACACCTACGTCTTCTCCACCGGCGAGCAGATCGACTCGATGATGATGACGGGCACCGTGCGCGACTGCAACACGCTCGCCGCCGTCAAGGGCGCCACCGTGCTGCTGTACAAGGACCTTTCCGACTCGGCCGTCTTCCTGCGGCGCCCCTTCGCCGCGGTCAAGACCGACGACTGGGGCTACTTCGCCCTCCCCTACATCGCGGACACCACCTACCGCCTCTATGCGATCCGCGACGAGAACAACAACAACATCTACGATCCCGAGACCGAGACCGTCGCCTTCATCGACTCCCTCATCCGGCCGGTCCTGCGGGCCACCGACACCGTCCCGGAAATCCTCAAATACGACATGCTGGACACGGTCCGCTGCCTGGCGCGGCGCAGCGAGCACGAGCTCAAGCTCTTCCGCGAGAAGCCGACCAAACAGTATATCGTCAACAAGGTGCGCACCGCCGAGCGGTCCGCCTACCTGACCTTCATGGCGCCGGGCGCCTGGATCGACTCGCTGTGGATCCGCGGCTACCGCGACGACCAGGTGATCAGCCAGTTCAACATCTTGCAGGACAGCCTCGAGCTGTGGATCAACAGCCGCCGCGCGGCCCCGGACACGATGAGCATCTACGTCAACTACCGCAAGACGGACAGCCTGGGCCGGCTCATGCCCACGCAGGAAGTGGTCCGGCTCGCGCTGCCGCCGGAGAAGCGAACCTACTCCAAGCCCATCCGCCGCAACCTCAAGCACGACGACACGGTCTGCGTCTACCAGTTCACGGTCAAGCCCGAGACGGTGGAGCAGAACGGCTTCGAGCTGGAGTTCCGCAACCCGATCATCTGGGCGCAGTTCGACTCCATCCAGTTCACCGCGATCAACACCCGGCAGCGCAGGTCCCGCGCCGAATTCACCGTCGAGCAGGATTCGCTCAACCTGCGGCGCTACATCCTGCGCCCCAAGGACAAGCTCCAGCCCGGTTTCGAATACACGATGCGCATCCCGCACCGCACCTTCCGCGACATCAACGGGTTCTGGTCCGACAGCACCCAGGTCCGCGTCAGCCTCCCGAAAGACGAGACGCTGAGCAACCTGGATCTCGACCTGACGGGCGTGGACCGCAAGCTGATCGTGGACCTGATGGGCGAAAAGAACAACCAGGTCCTGCGCAGCTACGTCACCGACAAGGACGGCACGCTCCACTTCCCCTACCTCAAGGAAGGCCGCTACCGCATCCGCATCACGGAAGACGGCAACCGCAACTCGATCGTGGACACCGGCTCGCTGCTGGAGCACCGCCAGCCCGAGCGGGTCGTCTTCGTGGACTTCTCGGGCAGCGAATACCTCAGCATCCCGGCCAGCGTCGAGCTCACGCAGAGCGTCGACACCGGCTCCCTCTTCCCAACAGACTGACACGATGAGAAACAAGATCACCGCATCCCTGCTGCTGCTTTTCTGCTTCCTGTGCGCCCCGGGCGCGCGGGCGCAGGAAGTCGAATGGGCCGATACCCTGGAGACGGCCCCCAGCGTCAAGCCGATCAACGACTACGTCATGATCGGCGTCCACTACGGCGTCTCCTTCAACAATATGTACTACATTCCTGCCCGGCACAACCGGGCCTGGCAGGTGTCGCCGGGCTACGTGAGCGTCCTGTTCACCAAATACAGCAAGCTCTTCGACCGGCTGCCGATGTTCGGCCTGACGATGGGCGTGGCGCACGGCTACGAAGGATTCGGATTCCTCCGGGACCCGGAGACCGGCTATTCGCAGGACCTGGACCATGCCGAGCGGGGCACCATCGAAGTCTTCGAGATCCCGGCCTTCCTCCAGGTCCACGTGGACTTCCATCCGGGCAAGATCATGGCGCTCGCGGGCGTCTACGGCGGATGGCGCAACAGCATTTCCCGCTCCGGGCCCGATCTGGAAAAGGAATTCGAGAATGCCTTCCGGCCCTATGAGCGCCGCTGGGACTACGGCTTCCAGGGCGGCGCCGGTTTCGCGCTGATGTTCGATCCCGTCGAGATCCATTTCAACGCCCTGTTCCGCTGGTCCTGGTCCTCGCTCAACGAGCCGAATTATCTCAACAAGTATTACTACCGCTACACCTACCCGATGGACATCATCGCCACGGTGGGCGTGCATTTCCAGCTCACCAAGCGCTCCGGCAAGACTTCCGCCCAACTTCGCCGGGAGGCCAGAGAAATCGTATATGGCACGCATTGAGACCCTTCCCGTCCGGGTCGGTGACGAGCTCGTCATCGGCGCCGGCCATCCCATCGTCGTCCAGACGATGTGCAACACCCATACTTCCGACGTAGAGGCCACCGTGACCCAGACCCTCCAGCTGGTCGCCGCCGGCGCCCAGATGGTACGCATCACGGTGCCGGGCCGCCAGGACGTCCCGCACATCGCGGAGATCCGGCGGCGCCTGCGCGAAGCAGGCTGCCGGGTGCCGCTGGTCGCGGACATCCATTTCTCGTCGGAGACGGCCATCGCCGTGGCCCCGGTCGTGGAGAAGGTCCGCATCAACCCGGGCAACTTCCACCCCGACCACGACCAGGCGCGCGCGCAGTTCGCCCGCTTCCTGGCGGTCTGCAAGGAGCACGGCACCGCCGTGCGCGTGGGCCTCAACCACGGCTCGCTGGGCCGCTACATCACCGACCGCTACGGCAACACGCCGCACGCGATGGCGATGGCGGCGATGGAGTGGCTGGAGATGTGCATCGAGGCCGACTTCCTCAACGTCGTGGTCTCGCTGAAAGCGAGCAACACGGTCGTGATGGTGGAGGCCTACCGCGAACTCGCGCGCCGGATGCAGGAGCGCGGCGTGGTCTTCCCGATGCACCTCGGCGTGACCGAGGCCGGCGGCGGCGACAGCGGCCGCATCAAGTCCTGCGTGGGCATCGCCTCCCTCCTCCAGGAGGGCATCGGCGACACCATCCGCGTCTCCCTGACCGAGCCGCCCGTCAACGAGCTGCCCGTCGCGCAGTACCTGGCCGAAGGCCGCAAGGGCGACGTGATGCTGGACGCCGCCATCCAGTGGGGCCCGAAGCTGCTGAAACGCGAAATCGACGAGATCCCCGCCTCCGCGGGCCTCTCGGAATACCTGAAAGACGAGATCATGCAGGCCGCCCGGCGCCGCTTCTACAAGCCGGAATACATCGCCTGCCCGGGCTGCGGCCGCACGATGTACGACCTGCAGACCACCTTCGAAGAAGTCCAGCGGCGCACCGCCCACCTCAAGGGGCTGGTCATCGCCGTGATGGGCTGCATCGTCAACGGCCCCGGCGAAATGGCCGACGCCGACTGGGGCTATGTGGGTGAAGGTGGGGGCAAGGTGACGATCTACCACAAAAGCGAACCCGTCCTGCGGCACATCCCCGACAGCGAAGCCATCGACAAGCTCCTCGAGCTCATCGAGGCGGACGCCAGATAGCTATTCTACGTAGAGCAGGAGGCCCTTGAGGTACTCCCCTTCCGGATGATAGATGCTGACCGGATGGTCGGCGCCCTGGCAGAGCCGGTCCAGGATCCGCACGCTGCGGCCCGTCTGGGCGGCGGCGGAGAAGACCGTGTTGGCGAAGGTGATCTTGTCCACGACCTGCGAGCAGCTGAAAGTGAACACCAGGCCGCCCGGCGCCACCTTGGCGATGGCGGCGGCATTGAGGCGCTGGTAGGCGCGGAGCGCGTTCTTGAGCGCGCCGCGGTGCTTGGCGAATGCCGGCGGATCCACGATCATCAGGTCGTATTTGCCCTCCGGGATCTTTCTTAAAAACTCAATGGCATCCTCGCAGTAGTTGGTATACGCCGCTTCGTCGGCGTTCAGCTTGATATTCCTTTCGACCATGTCCATGGCGCGGGCGGAGGAGTCGACGGAGTCGACCTGCGCCGCGCCGGCGGTCAGCGCATAGATGCTGAAGCCGCCCGTGTAGCAGAAAAGGTTGAGCACGCGGCGCCCGGCGGCATATTTGCCGACCAGCGCGCGGTTGTCCCGCTGGTCCAGGAAGAAGCCGGTCTTCTGCCCTTCCTCCCAGTTGACGAGGAACTTGCGGCCGTTCTCCAGCACCGTCGTCTCGCTGGACGCGAAGCCCGGCGCGCGATAGAGGTAGCCGTCGACCAGATCCAGCCCGGCCTTGAACGGCGCCGTGCCGGAACTCTTGTCGTAGACGGCCTTGAGGCGGTCGCCGAACACGGCCTGCAGCGCTTCGCAGATCTGCATCTTGGCGCGGAACATGCCCACAGAGTGGGCCTGCAGCACGCAGACGCCGTCGTACCAGTCGATGATCAGCCCCGGCAGCCCGTCTCCCTCGCCGTGGATCAGGCGGAAGCAGGTCGTGTCGGAGACGGAGCCGTCCGGCGAATAGAGGCCGACCGCGATGCGGGCCTGCAGGGCACGGGCGATGGAATCGGTCCAGAATTCGGGAGCGGTGGGGTCGGCGTCGAACGACAGCACGCGGACGGCGATGGAGCCGATCTGCCAGTGGCCGGCGGCCAGCAACTGCCCTTCGGCGCTGTACACGCCGACGATGTCGCCCTCTGCGGGCGAACCCTGCACCTGGGCGACAGCACCGCTGAACACCCACGGATGGAAACGGCGCAACGACTCGTCGCGCCCGTGTTTCAAGATGACTTTAACCATTGTCCTGCTGTGCTACGGCCTCCGCGGGTTTCTTGGCCTTGCGGCGATGCCTGCGGCGGCGTTTCTTCGGTTTCGCCTCACCTTCTTCCGCCTGCGGCGCTGCCTGCTGCGCCTCCTTCGGAGGCTGCGCGGGCTGCGGCTGCGGCGGATTCAGCTCCTCCGGCGTGAGCGGATGCTTCTCCGACTGGAGGAGCTTCAGGTACATCTCCCGGCACACCCAGGCGTCCGTCGCGGCATACATCTGCTGCGCGGCGGACAGCTCGTCCGCCTCCCAGTTGGAGAGCTGCTGCGACTTGGAGATGCGCACGCCCAGGATGTTGGCGGCCAGTTTCTTCACGCTCTTGTCCCGGATGCCCCACTCATAGGCGATCTTCTGCAGGTCCACGAAGCCGCGCTCCTCGAACTGGCGGTAGTATTGCAGGCCGCGCACGTCGTCGTGCACCGCGGCGCCCACCTTGAGGATGCGCGGGTTGGACAGGATCGCGCAAAGCAGCTTGCGCATCCCCATCGAGCCGACACGGAACAGGAACGCCTTCTCGGCGCCCGACAGCTGCAGCAGGGCCACGTGGTTGTGGCGCTGGCCCGGCGAAAAGACCGGACGCGTCTCCGTATCGAAACCGATGATCTTCTGCGTGCCCAGATAGGCGATCGCCCGCACGAAATCGATTCCGTTCTTGTCTATGACAGTAATCTTGCCGGGAAAGGATCCCAGCGGCATTTTCTCTATCTCTTCGGGCAGGATGCTAATTTTGTACATACGAACCGGGAATCAGGATGATCGAATCGTCTTCGGATTCCGGTTTGCGGACCGGACGGTATATCGACACCTGGGGTTTGGCAATATTATGAGTAAACAGATTGTGTTCGCGCAAGAAGGAATAACAGCAGTCGGACACCTCGTCGAACGAGCTGAGGAGGAAGAAATCGCGCGGGATCAGCTTGCCGATCGTCATCGAACTTTCGTTCATCACGGAGACGATCTCCGCGAGCTCGACCTTGAGCGAATCCGTGTCGACGGACAGCTCATCCACCAGGATGGCGTCCAGCGGCTTGGTCTGGCCGGCGGCCAGGTAGTCGCGCAGGAAAGTGTGCAACACGCTGTCGCGCCGGGCCACCGTGGACACGACGCAGGTGGCGCCCTTCAGGCCTTGCGCTGCAGCCTTGCGGGCGAAAATCTTTTCGTAGATGCCCGTCTGCCCATACTGCGGATCGCAGAGGATGGCGACGGAAAGGTCTCCGCGCGGGTTGTTGGAGAAAGCGTGGTCGATCATCTGCTCCACAGGGCGGATGACCGGGATCCGGCAGTTCGTCGAGTGCAGGAGCGTGTCCACGTCGAAGCCGCCGTATTCCGCCAGGAACGGGTCGGCGAGCACGATGACCTTGGACGGACGCTTGGAAGAAAGGCCCTCCAGGTCGTACGGGCTGATGTGGGCGGCCGTGTCGAGGGCGGCCAGCACCCGCTGCACCGTCCGGCGGCGCAGCTCGTCGGCGCCCTGCGCGGCCAACACCGAAGCATAGGATTCGGTGTCCTCGATGCAGGCGAAGGTCTCGCCGGCGAAGTCAGGCAGGCCGTCGAA
>JAEEGL015606687.1_pt1 | contig 13537 bp, 10 predicted proteins | sample 9134231 | NCBI WGS metagenome assembly JAEEGL01 (sample SAMN16246548, study PRJNA631951) | gut metagenome | biome: gut microbiome; feature: rumen; material: fiber-attached | host: Bos | place: Iran: Karaj | collected 2018-10
CATCCTGCTACTACTGTGCTCCATCTGTCAAGGCAAAGCACAATCAGAGAACCTTCTATGGCCCATCAAGGGACAAGAGGCTGGTACTAACATTCTGCTTCGTCCGCAAGACCCGCTGGACCATGAGGTGAACTATTGCGACCTTATCATCGGTGCCAAGGAAGGCACGGAGGTTATTGCCCCTGCCGATGGAGTAATCACGAGCCAGATGCTTACCTATCGTTCCGGCCTGTACCAATGCAGGACTTATAGCTATGACGATGCCAGGACCTTTGATGCCATGCGTAAGAAAATGGAGGACGACCCTGATGTCCGTGACCCTAAGAAGTATATCAATGGCGACATTGGGCTGAAACTTGCGGATGGCAGGGAGATAAATTTCAGCGGCCTTCGCGGCAATGCCGCATTCAAATCCGGACAGAGCATAAAAGCAGGAACGGTACTTGGTACGGTCAGTTACGTCTTCGAGAAAATAGGCGAGCCGCACATTTCCATCTCTGTAAGCAAGGGCGGAAAAGCCACCGATCCCATGGCACCATTTGGATTGCAGACAACATTCAAGGAGGGAGAAGCATTCACGCCTCCGGAGAAGCTTACCCGAGAGCAGGCCAATGAGGACTTCGATTTCTTTATGGAGAGCCTTCGCGAATGCGTTCCTTCTTATCGCGACATCATCACGCCAGAACTTGAAGCTGAGTTCGTGCGGAATTGTAAGGCTAAGCTGGATGCCGATTCGGTCAGTTTTACCACACTTTACGATATAGTGGGCGATGCCTTTACGGCCCGTTTCTTTCACGACACCCATGCCTGGAGGCAATCTTCCAATCCGTTCCCGAACCCCGGCAGTAACGTTCAGTATCCGGCCATCATGCTCTGCACATTGGGTGACCGTATGTTTGTCCGTCAGGTGCAGCCGGGTTATGAGGAACATATCGGCAAGGAGGTGGCTACCGTCAACGGTATCCCAGCTAAGGAACAAGCGGCTCATGTCCGCATGAAGACCGAACACTTTGATGCTAAGGTAGAATCTACAGTTGCCATACAGATGCTGGCAAACTGGTGGGGACAATATGACGACACATTCACTGGTACAGGAGCACACCTGACCTTCACAGACGGCACCAGTGTGGATGCGCCTTACCTGAAGCGCGACCAAGTAAAACGTTACACGCCACAACCAACTGGCCCCATCGCCTACTACGTGCATAAGAATCAGAACAGAAAAGAGGATTGGAGCTTTAAGATGCTGAATGACAAAACGGCTCTGCTGACGTTGGGTCACTTCCAGTTGAATGAAGTACAGATGGACAATATAGCAGACAGTCTGAAGCTTCACGCCAAAGTACCTAACCTTATTATAGATGTACGTGACAACTATGGGGGCAGTGCTGATTGCGAGGGACGGCTCCTGGATATGTTCCTGTTTGAGAAGCCTGTAACGTTCAACTGCCAGATGGTGAACAGCAACAGCACCTACCGTAGCTTTAATCATTGCTTCAACTGGAGCAAGGACATGAAGCCATTTGAGGACTTCATAAAGATAGAGGGCAAAGAGGGATTCTATAACAAGGATGCGTTTTCTGAGACAAATACTCCGGCCAGGCCTAAGAAGAACAACGCTATCTACAAGGGAAATCTTTATGTTCTAATCAACGAGGCCTCCTATAGTGCAGCAACCGATTTCCCCTCTCATCTGGTACGTGCCAAGCGTGCCGTAAGTATCGGACGTGAAACTGCTACGGCTTATCATTATATGACAGCTCTGAAGTTTGCCCGTCTGTTCCTGCCCAATACCGGAATAGAATATCACCTGCCTCTTGTTAAGGCCATTACAGCAACCGACGTCTCAGAGCGCTTCCCATACGGCAGAGGTTTGCTGCCCGATATAGAAGTGCCCTTGACACAAGAGGAGGTATTCTTCTCTACAGAAGATGTGATACTGAAAAAGGCATTAGATGTCATAAAACAAGGAACTGACGCAGAGTAATTAGGGGTTAGTCTTCTCTATCCCAACCACAAAAAACCGTCCCTTCACACTGAAGAGACGGTTTTTTTGTTTTGGAAGAGAGGGTTATATCACATAGCCATCTCTTCGGAGAAAAGTAAAAAACCTATTAACTAATTAAACTATCTGTTTTTTATATAAGTGGTTAGGGGTTAGAAGACCCTCCCCGGCCCTCCCGTGAGGGAGGGGGAAGTGGTTAGAGGTTAGTGGTTAGTGGTTAGCGTGTAGCTTCCGGCGGCGTACTCTTGGGATTCGGTTGAACCGGGGAGAGTAACGGTGGCCGTGGTTCCGGCAGGGATGGTGAACTTCCATATCCAGGTGTCACCCTGATACTTCCATTCGCTCCGGATAGTGCCTGAGGCACTCTTGTATTCGGCCTTCAGGAAACCCAGACGCTTGTCGGGAACAGGACGCATAATGATGTGCTTGAAGCCTGGCTGACTGGGGTCGGCGCAGATGCCGGCTGCTGTTTCCCAAATCCATTCGCATACACAGCCGTAGGCATAGTGGTTAAAGCTGTTCATGCCGCGCGGGCCCATTCCCTTATCCTTCATGTAGCTGTTCCAACGCTCCCAGATGGTAGTGGCACCATTGTCAACCGAATACAGCCAACTGGGGTTCTTACGCTGGAAGAGCAGTTCGTAGGCGATATCACTCATACCGTTCTCGGTGAGTGTCTGCATCAGGATGCTGGTCCCCAGGAATCCGGTCTGCAGGCAGTTGCCGTGCTCGCTGAAATTACGGCGCAGGCGGGCTATCATCGACTCCTTGGCAGCACCGCTTACCAACTGAAGCTTCAGCGCGAAGAGGGCGGGTGTCTGCATGGTGTTCAATATCTCCGTCTTGAAGGTTCCGTCAGGATTCAGGAACTGTGTCTGCAGGTAGTTCCGGGCCTCACGCACCATTGTCTCGTACTTCTGCACGTTACGTCCGGTAGCGGCAGCCATGTCACGCATCATACCGGCATCCATCATCCAGTAGCTGGCACACAGGTAGTTCCAGTAGCTGACAGCATCTGGCAACGGTCCGTCTGCATTGAAGGCGCCACCGCCGCAACTCTCCAGCGCCTCATAGCTCAGCCAGTCGGCCCACTGGTAGTTGCCGTTCTCGTCCTTCAGGGCATTATGGTCATACTTGGTATCGTTCACATGGTTCATGAACTTCTCCATTGATTCCCAGCTTTCGTCCACAATCTTAGTGTCGCCAAACTGCTTCCAGACCGTCCAGGGTACGATAACACCGGCATCGGCCCAACCCACACGCATCATATCATGGGGATGTGCGCCATACTGCGCAAAGGGAGCCACACCGGGATAGCCGCCCTTGTCGTTCTGGGTGTCACGCATATCATGCAGCCATTTATGGAAGAAGGCATCTGTATTGGCAAAGAAAGTACCCGTCTCGGTAAACACCTGCGTATCAGCCGTCCATCCCAGACGCTCGTTGCGCTGCGGGCAGTCTGTGGTTACACTCAGGTAGTTGGAGCGCTGGCCCCACAGGGTATTGGAAATCAGTTTGTTCACCAGATCGTTGCCTGTTGTCACCTTCCCGATTTCCATCTCTTTGGTGATGGATGTCACAGGTACACTCCTGATACTCTTGAAGGTGACATCATTATCCACGGTCACAGAGATAAGCCTGTAGCCGAAGAAGGTATTGCGGGGACGGAAGCTGACGGGTTTCCGGGCACCGCTGAAGGTGTATTCCAACTGCATTCCGGTATCAGGGATACGCAGGTTCAGGCGGTGCACACTGCCCTCCGGGCCGTCCATTCCCCTCTTCTTGGAACCGTTACCGTCATTCAGCAGTTCGGAAGGCAGGCACAAGAGTTTGGTGCCTTCCTTTGCCTCGAATACGAAGTCGGGGACTGCGGCGCAGTTCTGGCCGAAGTCCACTACCAGTGTCTCACCCTTACGCAGGGTGACGGTCTGGCCTGTCCTGAACTCCTTCTTGATGCGGACTGTTCCGAATTCATCTTCGGTGGCGCCGTCAACGCCTTCCCATATATATGTACGGACGGGTAAGAGAGTAAGGTCCTCACGCATGTGGATTTCAGCTCCGTTGGTGGGGAATATCTGTCCGCGGAACTCATGGTTCTCCTCAGGGGTCTTCAACTCGGAAAGATTCTCGAATCCCTGCGGAATACGGGCATCATACACCTCGCCGTCGAAGATGGCCGCATGCTTCACAGGACCGGCAATGCCGGCCTTCCAGGTCCTGGTATCCGTTCCGAAGGTCTCCTTCGTGCCGTCGGCATAGGTCAGCTCCAACACACCGCGGAAGGCACACTTGGTTCCGTACATTCCCTGATTACCGCCAGGTGTCACAATCTTGTCAGCCCACCATCCAGGTGTTACCTGTACGGCCAGCTGGTTCTCGGCCCCCGCTTTGCATACCAGCATACGGGTCACATCATAAGTATAGGAGCGCTTGGTCTTCAGGGGATGGGTAAAGCCGGGCTTCAGCACCTCGGCACCAACGGGCCTGCCGTTAATATACAGGTCAAAGACACCCAGACCCGTTGTCATCCACCTGGCTTCTTTCACTTTCTTACCGTTCCGGACACTTGTGACAAACCAGCTGGCTCCGTCAGCAGCACGGGTTCCATCGTTGACTACCCCGGTAATCACGGGAGCATCCGCCACTGAGAGCCATACGGAACAATCCCAGGCCTTATCTGCCAGAGGTGTGGTGAGCATGGCGTTTTCATTTCCTGCTAATGCACTCATTGTTAACAGCATAGCAGCAGTACAGGTAAAGAACTTATTACTTCTCATATTGGTATTTATTGTTATTTTTTTGCTGATTATGTATCATTTCCGAGTCAAAATTACAACTTAACACATCATTACGTCATAAAAATATGACATAAAAACATAAAATAATGATATGAGAACTTGGAAAAATACATTTTAATACCAGAAAATGATGAAATTGTGGATTTTTCATCAAAAATCCGGTCTTTTTGAATAATAATTTGTAATTTTGCGAACTCGAAAGCCAAAAATGGCTAAACTAAACTGATTTAATATATGAAAAAGTTCCTTTTTCTCATTGCAATAATATGCAGCATGAGTGCCGGCTTCATTTTCAGCGGATGCCGGAACAAGCCGTCTGATGATCTGACCGTAATGGATACGGCCACCATCATCATTGACTTGGACTCTATTGTCCTGCGACCTTTCCTCCCCTGGGATGCTATGGTTGAGGATCTGGAACTTCACATGCAGACGAACTGCAGCGACTGGGGAATTGAGAACCCGGATTCCCTGGACTATGACATAGGAACCGGCAGATGGAAGCGTACTTTCTATAAAGGCGGACTCAGGAACACTTATTACTTTGAGGATGCCAAGGGTAATTACCTGAAGTACGTTACCTTTATATATTACGGACACATGCCCTTTGAGCCTATTAAGGAGGAGGTTGAACGCAATGGGTTCATCCTGCAGGGCGAAATGGACTATCCCGGTAATGACAGCCAGATCTGCTATATGTACCTTTCACCCTCAGGTGCCCTGGAGGTTCAGCTGGCCGGCTGGGAAGACGGCAGCTGGGTATTAACCTTCCAGCCTCTGGACGAGGGTGACCTCAAGTATCTTATTAAGAGTTAAATAGCGGTAAGCCCCATTTCGGCAGCTTTCTGCAGCATATACTGGCGGGCGGCATCATGGTCGTTGGGAATCAGTGAGTCCCAGATGGCATCCTTGACGGCCTGCTTCAGTACCCCTATCTCTTTACAGGGTTTCAGGCCGAATGTTTCCATAATCTCCTCGCCCGTAATAGGGTTCTGCCAGGTCCGGTAGTTGTCACGGGCCTGCAGGTCGGCCAGTTTCTCGCGCACCAGCTGGAAGTTATCCAGGAAGCGCTGCTTCTTCTGCTGGTTCTTACTGGTGATATCAGCCTCACACAGACGCATAAGGTCATCAATATCCTCACCGGCCTCGAAGAGCAGACGGCGTACAGCAGAGTCTGTTACCTCATCATCAGCAATAGCAATAGGACGCATGTGCAGGCCAACCAGTTTCTCAACGTACGTCAGACGCTCATCAAGCGGCAACTTCATACGCCTGAAGATGGGGGCCACCATCTTCTGCCCTATATAATTATGGTTATGGAATGTCCATCCCGCCTTTTCCTCCCAACGTTTGCTGCGCGGCTTTCCTATATCATGCAGAAGAGCCGCCCAACGGAGCCACAAGGAAGAATCCTGCGTTTTACATACATTATCCAGTACCTCAAGGGTATGGTAGAAGTTGTCCTTATGAGCCCGTCCATTACGGACTTCTACGCCTTCCAGGGCAGCCAGCTCCGGAAAGATAATTGGCAGCAGGCCACAACGGCTCAGTTCAATAAATCCGATGCTGGGGGCTGGCGAGAGCATAATCTTATTCAGCTCATCAATGATTCGTTCCTGTGAGATAATCCTGATACGCTCGGCATTACGGCAGAGGGCTTCCTGTGTTTCGTCTTCAATCTGGAAACGCAGCTGGGTAGCAAAGCGGATACAGCGCATCATACGCAGCGGGTCATCACTGAACGTAATGTCAGGATCCAACGGAGTGGCTATCAGCCCGTCCTCCATATCCCACAGGCCCCCGAAACGGTCAACCAGCCGTTTACCGTCCACCAGTCCCTCTGAAGTCAGACAGTAGGCTAAGGCATTGATGGTAAAGTCACGGCGGTCCAGGTCATCCTCCAGCGTGCCGTCCTCCACAATAGGCTTACGACTGTCATGGCTGTAGCTCTCACGGCGGGCACCCACAAACTCAATCTCCTGTCCCTGCCATTTCACCTGTGCCGTACCGAAGTTACGGAAGATGCTGACATGCGCTCCCCTGCCCAGTTTTTTGCCCAAAGCCTTTGCCACACGGATACCAGGGCCGTCAGTGGGAGTTGACAGTTGACAGTTGAGAGTTGAGAGTTGACAGTTGACAGTTGCGCAATGCGGATCCACCACCACGCAGTCTATGTCCTTGGAGGGACGCTCCAGGAAAAGGTCACGGACATACCCCCCCACCGCATAGCAGTGGAGTCCCAACTGGTCAGCCACCTGACCGATGGCACGGAACATAGGGGTGTCAAACAGACGGGAAAGATCTTCTTCTGTGAGTTGCTTCATTCGGCGTCCTTCTTTTTGTCCTCCTGGAGTTTACGTTCAAAGAACTGCTGCTTTACATGCAGGCGTTCCCACTCCTCGCCCTCAGCATTCTTGAGGCTGTCGGCAGCGGCAGCCATCTCTATACTGTCCAACAGGAGAATAGCCTGACGACGCGCTTTGATAGCGGTAGGATATTGACTACGCAGGGAAAGAATCGAATCCCTGGCCTCGCTGTAATGTCCGTATTTCAGGGCCAGACGTGCTTCGGAAAGCATCTGCGAAGCCTTCTTGTCAGCACTGTCACCGCCACAGGCACACAGCATCAGCAGCAGCGACAATAAGATAAGCATATTCTTCTTCATGATAATCACAGACCGAATAAGGGAAGTATAAAGTTACGGATATCATTACTGAAGGCCAGAAGCATCAGCAGGCAGAGCAGGCCGATGCCAATTTTCTCGAACCACTCGGCAGCCTTGTCTGAAGGCTGCTTGCCAGTCAGGCCCTCCCAAAGCAGGAAGACAATATGGCCACCGTCCAGGCCGGGGATAGGCAGGATATTCATCACTGCCAGGATGATGCTGATAAAGGCCGTGAGTGACCAGAACTGCATCCAGTCCCATGAGGAGGGGAAGATATTACCGATGGTGATAAAGGAGCCCACACTCTTGGCCCCCTCGGCACTGGCTACATACTTCAGGTCATTGACATAACTGGTAAGTGTACGCCAACCCTGTTCCAGTCCGGCCGGAATACAGGAGAGCAGTGTATAGGAGACATGCTCCCTCTGGAAGGGAATCAGTCGGGTGACACCCATCATATACTTCTTGTCGAGCATCAGCACGGCGGTATCAGGCTCGGCATCCTCTGCCACCTGGAACACTACGCGCATCTGACGCAGCTTCAGACTGTCTGCATGGGTACAGCCTGGTGCAGCCAGAATATCCTGACGGCGCAGACTGTCATAGTCGAAGTCTGCCCAGGTGGCAATCTCCCTGCCGTTCACGGACAACAGGCGGGTACCTTTCCGGAAGCCGGCCCTTTCAGCAGGAGATCCGGGAAGAACGCTGTCCACTACCGCCGGTATAATGGGAGTGATGAACATGGGAACACTCTGCAGCATCTCCAGCATGTTCAATCCTTCCTCGGGCATCTGCAAGTCCACCTCCATACCGTCACGTAATACCGTGACAACCGATGCGTTGGAGAGTGTACGCACAACAGCTGTATTATACTCCGCAATCTCCTTGCCGTCAACGGCCACGGGAATGTCACCGTTACGGAAACCTATGCGCTGGGCGGACTCGTTGAACTGGAATCCGTCCGTCACGTTACGCATGGGAATATAGTCCCTACCCCATGTGAACATGATGATACTGTACAGGACCCAGGCGGTGATGAAGTTCATCAGTACGCCGCCGAACATGATGAAGAAGCGCTTCCACACCTTCTGCGAACGGAACTCATCAGGCCTGGCAGGCTGTTTCATCTGTTCCAGGTCCATACTCTCGTCAATCATGCCGGATATCTTTACGTAGCCGCCCAGGGGAATCCAGCCGATTCCGTACTCGGTTTCGTTGTCCTTGAAATGGGGGAAGAGGCGGGTGAACCACTTGGCCCTTGTACTGAAGAGGCGGAACTTATAATCGAAGAACATATAGAACTTCTCCACCTTAACCCCGAAGAGCTTGGCGAAGCCAAAGTGTCCGCCTTCGTGCAGGACAACTAACAGACTGAGGCAGCACAATAGCTGCAATGCTTTGATAAGAACAACTTCCATATCTTTCTTTTTACCTTATTTATATATTATAGGAGGGAGGCTGCAACCCGGCGCGACTCCGCATCGCAGGCCAGATAATCCTCCAGCGACGACTGCTCCTGATGGGCAACCGTCTGCAGGGTTTTCTCTATCACGTCAGCCATCTGCAGGAAGCCGCAACGCTCCTGACGGAAGGCCAGGTTCACCACTTCATTGGCGGCATTGACAATACAGGCGGCATTACCGCCCAGGCGGATGGCCTCGTATGCCATATGCAGGCAGCGGAACTTATCCTCATCCGGACGCTCAAAGGTAAGATCCTTCATCTGCCACCAGTCCAGACGGGGGAACGTGCTTTCCAGTCGCTCGGGATAGGAAAGGGCCAACTGGATGGGCACACGCATATCGGGGGCTCCCAGCTGGGCCTTCACGGCACCATCCCTGAACTGCACTCCGCTGTGGATAATACTCTGGGGATGTACCACCACCTGAATCTGCTCAGGTGCCACATCGAAGAGCCAACGGGCCTCGATGACCTCGAAACCCTTGTTCATCATACTGGCGCTGTCAATGGTTATCTTGGCTCCCATGTCCCAGTTAGGATGCTTCAGTGCCATGGCAGGTGTCACATTTTGCAACTGCTCCTTGGTGAAGTTGCGGAAAGGACCGCCGCTGGCAGTAAGGATAATCTTCTCAATCTCACTCTGCTCACCCATCAGACTCTGGAAAATAGCGCTGTGCTCGCTGTCCACGGGCAGGATGGGCACATGGTTCCGCAGGCAGAGTTCGGTAATCAGTTCACCGGCTACCACCAGGGTCTCCTTATTGGCAAGGGCAATAGGCTTCTTGGCTTTTATGGCACTGATGGTGGGACGCAAACCGCTGAAACCCACCAATGCTGTCAATACCACATCCACAGGTTCCATCTGAACTACCTGACAGAGCGAATCGGCTCCGGCATAAACCTGAATCGGTTCATCCGAAAGTGCCTCCTGCACATACTGATAGCGGCTTTCGTCAGCTATCACCACGGCAGCCGGCTGGAACTTACGGGCCTGCTGTACCAGCAAATCGGCCTGTGAGTTGGCTGTGAGCACATAAGCCTCGAAGAGGTCTGGATGCTCCTCTATAACCTGAAGTGTCTGGGTTCCTATACTTCCCGTTGAACCCAATATACATATCTTCTTTTTCATCTTTAACTCATAACTCCAACAATCCCTCCGGCAACCGCATCCTGATGATGCGTGCCTGATGGTCAATATCGGTAATGAACGACTCCACTGCCGGAATCAGCCTTTCACCTACCTGGAAAAGTACATTCTGCGTACTGTCATCCACGTAAGTAATCTCACCCAGCTCACCGGCCTTCTCATCTGCTACACGGAATCCGGTGAAGTAACGCCAAGAGTACTCCTCATCCTCCTGAGGAGCAGGAGTCAGAGCATGAGGGAAATACACCTCACATCCGCACAGTTCCCGGGCACTCTCAGCAGAGTCGTAATCCTGAAACTTGACCAGCGCCGTTGTATCGGAGCGGAAGCGGTATTCCTCCATGAAAAAAGGCACCAGGATTCCGTCTATGCGCAGTATCAGATAATCGGCATCGGCACGGTCCCACACATCATCCGTGAAGGAGAGTGACACCTCGCCGCGCACTCCATGGGTGCGGGTAATGCTTCCTATCTTGTAAACTTCCGATTCCTTTATCATAACTTTTCATTCCTCATTTTTACACTCCCCTCGGGGAGTAAGGAGGGGGTCACTCCACACGTTTTATATTAGCACCAAGAGCGTTCAGACGTTCCTCTATGTGCTGATAACCACGGTCTATCTGGCCGATATTCTCAATACGGCTGGTTCCCTCGGCACTCATGGCCGCAATCAGCAGGGCAATACCGGCACGGATATCAGGGCTGGTCATACGGCGGGCATGAAGGGGGAGCTTATGATTGTGTCCAACCACAACGGCCCGGTGCGGATCGCAAAGGATAATCTGCGCTCCCATGTCAATGAGTTTGTCCACAAAGAAGAGGCGGCTCTCGAACATCTTCTGATGAATGAGCACAGATCCTTTGGCCTGCGTGCTGACCACCAGCAGTACGCTCAGCAGGTCAGGCGTGAGGCCGGGCCAGGGAGCATCGGCTATGGTCATGAAGGAACCGTCCAGGAACGATTCTATCTGATAGCGTTCGTGTCGGGGAACAAAGATATCATCGCCCCTGCGCTGTACTTCAATACCCAGACGGCGGAAAGTGTCGGGAATGATTCCCAGTTCATCGTAGGCCACGCCCCTGATAAGCACACCGTCGCCTACCATGGCGGCCATTCCGATGAAGGAACCCACCTCAATCATATCAGGCAGGATGGTATGCTCGGTACTGCCCAGTTCCTTTACGCCCTGGATGGTCAGCAGGTTACTGCCTATGCCGCTGATACGGGCACCCATTCTGTTGAGCATCCTGCACAACTGCTGGATGTAGGGTTCGCAGGCAGCATTATATACGGTAGTGGTACCTTCAGCCAGAACAGCAGCCATAACTATGTTGGCTGTACCCGTCACCGAGGCTTCGTCAAGGAGCATATAGCACCCTTTCAGTCCGTCGGTGGTAATGGTGAAGACACCGCGCTCGGCATCATATTCGAACTTGCCGCCCAGCTTCTGCAGACCCAGGAAATGGGTATCCAGCCGGCGACGGCCTATATTGTCACCTCCGGGACGGGCTACCTCGGCCACACCGAAACGGGCCAGCAGCGGCCCCAGCAGCATAACGCTGCCCCTGAGGTTTCCGCAACATTGCAGGAACTTCCCGGTGTGCAGGACGGATGTGTCCACCCTATCGGCCTGGAATGTGTAGTCACCGTCGGCGTTCCGGGTAACATTCACGCCTATGTCCTGCAGCAGACGTATCTGATTATTGACATCGGCAATGTCCGGGAGGTTTTTGATTCTGACAGGCTGTGAGGTCAGCAAGGTGGCGCAGAGTACCTGCAACGCCTCGTTCTTGGCTCCCTGCGGAATGATTTCTCCCTTTAAGCGATGTCCGCCTTCTATGATAAATGATGGCATAGTCTTTAACAAGAAAATGAGAGATGCGACAATCAGCGCTTCTTCTTGCGCTTAGAAGAGCCGTTATTAGCCAACTGGGAATTGTTGGGTACACCCACTGAGGCGAATGTGAAGCCTGAGGGTAACTGTAACTGCCCGTCAGTGTAGCGTCTGATGTCCTGCATAACCAGATTCTCGTCCATTGAGTCACGGTTCCACATGAACAGGTTCTGCTTCATCTGGTTGGCGACCATACCTATCAGGGCCGTACGCTCCTCTCCGTCAGGAAGTGTCTGCGCATACTGCAAGGCACTCTCTATCAGATGACCGTAATGGCGACGGCGTATCTTCTGCATGGGATAATGCAGGGGCTGGGGATGCTCCATAGCTTCCTGCTCGGGTACAATCTCTACGGGGTAGTCTATATCCAGCTTATAGTGTGACATCTTGGCCAAATGGTTCCACAGACGTATCTCAAAGTCAGCCGTGTTACTGTTCTCGGGCTGTATACGTGCCATGATGGACACAATGGTATTGGCGCAGCGCTGACGTGCCTGCCTGTCAGGCAGGGAGACGGCCAGGTCCACCATATTCTGGATACCGCGTCCGTATTCGGGCATCACCAACTGCTCTCTTTGTGTATTATATTGCATTACAATAACGGTTTTGATTTGATAGCTACAAATTCTTTCAGATAGAAAGGCTCAAAGTATGCCACATCCTGAAACTCCTTCAGGTGCATGCTGCGCTCGGCCAGGGGAAACATATTCCTGGCCAGGGGATGAATATCCTCTATAAAACGGGCATTGGGGTGTTGTATAACAGCCTGGCACTTATGGGCGCCGTTGCCGAAGAAATAGACGGGACCGCGATTCAGATACTCCTGATAGGTCTCTGCCGTCACCACATCGGCCTGAACGGGACGAATCTCCTTCAGGGCACGGTCATAGACAGCGGAATACACCTCCATGCGGCGGGCGTCTATCATGGGAACAAGCAGGGCATCCTCGGGGAGTTCCTCTTTACCCAGAAGAACAGGTACACACAACACCTTCAGCGTAGGAACGGCTATCAGGGGCAACGCCCTGCCGTAGCAAACACCCTTGGCCAGTGAAACGCCTATCCTCAGACCCGTATAGCTGCCAGGCCCCATGCTCACGGCAACCGCATCCACGGGGATAGCATGGCTGTTGGCAAAGGACAGCGCTTCATCCACATACACGCCAGAGGTCTCGGAATGGCCGGGGCCGTCAAAATCCTCATGGTGATACAGCAGCTTACCATCCTCGCTTAGGGCAACCGAGCACACCTTTGTGCTGGTCTCTATATGTAGAATACAAGGCATTCGTTGAACTTACATTTAAAAATCGGTACAAAATTACGCATTTTTGCCATTATTTCCGTACTTTTGCAGAAAATTATTGAGAAAACATGATACAATCGATGACTGGATACGGAAAAGCCTCGGCCGAATTCCAAGGAAAAAAGATAAATGCAGAGGTAAAATCACTGAACAGCAAAGCATTGGACCTTTCCACCCGACTGGCTCCCATCTACCGGGAGAAGGAAATGGAGGTCCGTGCCCTTATCGCCCAGGCACTGGAACGCGGCAAGGTGGAATTCAAC
>JAEEGL015747214.1_pt1 | contig 13537 bp, 9 predicted proteins | sample 9134231 | NCBI WGS metagenome assembly JAEEGL01 (sample SAMN16246548, study PRJNA631951) | gut metagenome | biome: gut microbiome; feature: rumen; material: fiber-attached | host: Bos | place: Iran: Karaj | collected 2018-10
ATCGTGAATGATTCTTCAAATATAATTATTATCTTCGCAAATACCAATCAGCGCACGTAAATGAGATATTCAATCATCGTTCCAGTATATAACCGCCCCGACGAGGTCGACGAACTTCTCGACAGCCTTACCCGGCAGAGACTCAAGGACTTCGAGGTCATAATCGTCGAAGACGGGTCCGCAGTGCCGTGCGCCGGCGTGGTCGAAAAATACAGGGACAGGCTGGACATTCGCTATTACGAAAAGGAGAACTCCGGCCCGGGCCAGACCAGGAACTACGGAGCCGAACGGGCCTCCGGAGAGTACCTGCTCATACTGGATTCGGACGTGATCGTCCCGGAAGGATATCTCGAGGCCATCTCGAAAGAGCTTGACAGCAATCCCTGCGACGCATTCGGCGGTCCCGACAGGTCCCACCCGTCATTTACCGACGTCCAGAAGGCGATAAGCTACTCGATGACGGCCTTCATCACCACCGGCGGCATCCGCGGCGGCGACGTAAAGCTCGACAAATTCTACCCGAGGAGCTTCAACATGGGCATACGCAGGGACGTCTATGCCGCTCTCGGCGGCTTCTCCAAGATGAGATTCGGAGAGGACATCGACCTCAGCATCAGGATATTCAAGGGAGGTTACTCATGCCGCCTGTTCCCGGACGCATGGGTCTATCACAAGCGCCGCACCGACCTGAGGAAATTCTTCCGCCAGGTACATAATTCCGGCATCGCGAGAATCAACCTCTTCAAGAAATATCCGGAATCATTGAAAGCAGTCCACCTGCTCCCGGCCGCATTCACGGTCGGCCTTCTCATGATTCCGATACTGCCATACCTGATGGTCCCGCTGATACTGCTGTTCGTCGCGGCGGTATTCTTCGAAGCCATGTTCAAGGAACTCTCGCAGAGCCCCACGCAGAAGGCGGTGAAGATCGGAGCGCTGGCGGTGGCGGCAGCATTCGTCCAGCTCGTGGGCTATGGAACAGGCTTCCTGAGGGCATTCTGGCAGCGCTGCATCCTGGGCCGCGGAGAATTCGAGGCATTCAAGAAAAATTTCTACAAATAGTTTTAAACCTTGCCGGAAGGAAGTTGTCTAAAAGTCCGGTTATCATTTAAGAATATGCGACTTTTAAGGATTCTTCTCACCGGCTTGCTTGCCGTAATCTCTTTTTCCGCCCTTGCCCAGACTCCGGGCGACATTTCATTGACTCTTACTGACGAAAACACCGGCGAGCCTGTCGGCTATGCAACCGTATCCGTCAGCAAGGCCGGAGAAACCAAGGCGCTCAAATATGCCCTCACCGATGAAAACGGAAAAGCCGTCATCGAAAAGGTAAGGAACGGAAACTATGTGATAAAGGCCGAGCTCCTCGGCTACAAGGCGTATGAGAAATCAATCAAAGTCGAAGGAAACCTCAACCTCGGCACAATCAAGATGGCCCTCGACCAGCAAGTGCTGGACGCGGCAAAAGTGACCGGCGTCGGCAACCCTATAATCATCAAGAAAGACACCATCGAGTATAACGCCTCTTCATTCAAGACCACGGACAACGACATGCTCGAGGACCTGCTCAAAAAGCTCCCGGGAGTGGAAGTAGAGTCCGACGGTACTGTCAAGGCCAACGGAAAGACCATCGAAAAGATCACCATCGGAGGAAAGACCTTCTTCCTGAACGACCCACAGCTTGCCACGAAGAACCTTCCGGCCAACATGATCGAGAAGATCAAGGTTGTCCAGAAGAAGTCGGAGCAGGCCGAATTCACCGGCATCGACGACGGCGAGGAGACCACGGTGCTCGACCTCTCCGTACGCCCGGGAATGATGAACGGACTATTCGGCAACGTCACCGCCGGTAGCGGACATGACATCCCTCAGGCCGGCTACTACAACGATGAGGTCACATGGAAAAACGACGGCTGGAGATACCAGGGCGCCGCTTTCGCGGGAAAATTCACCGACAAGAGCCAGATCAGCGTCGTACTGAACGCCAACAATAACAACAACCGCAGCTTCAACGACCTGGCAGGCAGCATGATGGCCGGCATGCGCGGCGGCGGAATGGGCCGAGGCATGAACTTCTTCGGCACCGGCAACGGCATCACGACATCATGGATGGGCGGTATCAACGGCGCATGGGACCTGTTAGACGACAAGATGAACCTGGGCGGCAACTACGTGTATAACGGCTCCAGCAGATATGTCGAGGAGGAGAGCATACGAAACACCTATCTCGAGGACGGCAGCACTCTTGACTATTGGGAAAAGGGCACGAACAGCACCGACTCCTACGGCAACCGCTTCGGAATGAGGCTGGAACATAAGTTCTCGGAGAAGACATCCATTCTCTTCGAGCCATCCCTGGACTTCGGCCACGGCAATTTCAGGGAGTTCTCCGAATTCGACACCAAGAAGAACGGCTCCATGAACACCAACGACGGTTTCACCAACAACACGGGAGACAACAGCAACCTCTCGACAAGCGGCCGCTTCCTGCTCCGCCAGCGTCTCGGAATCCCGGGCAGGACACTCACCGTCAGGGTCAGGTACAGCTTCAGCAACAACACTACCGACGGCCTGAACCAGTCGCTCACCAACAATTATGGCCAGGATGAATCCGGAGCCACTTCAAGCGATATCGTCAACCAGCGCTTCCACCAGAACCAGAAGAGCACTTCCGTCAGGGGAACATTCACATACACCGAGCCATTGGGCCATAATTTCTACGTAGAGGGCAACTACTCCTACAACTGGAGCAGATCTACCTCCGACAAGCTTACGTACGATTCCGGGGCCGGATATGGCATCGACGGCAAGAGCATGGGATACATACTCGCAGGAGAGACTCTCAACAGCTCATATTCCAACAGTATCCTTAACAAGGGCATCAGCCAGAACATCGGAACCAACCTCCTCTACCAGGACAAGAAGCTCTCCGCACAGGTGGGACTCGGAGTTGTCCCTACGATCACCGACAACATCACCAACGGCAAGACCTACCATGACAGAGTGGTGAACATCTCCCCTCGCGCGAGAGTGATGTATGACATAAACGACAACAAGAGCATCAGGTTATTCTACCGCGGAAACTCATCCCAGCCAAGCACTTCGCAGCTCATGCCGGTACTCGACAACAGCAACCCGCTGAGGATGGCCTTCGGTAACCCGTACCTGTCACCATACTTCAGCCACAACCTCAGGGCCGAGTTCAACTACATGAACAGGGCGACCTTCACGTCATTCCATGCCGGCGCCGACGGAAGCTTGACCCAGAACCCTGTCATCAACGCTTCATGGTATGGCACGAACGGAGCCACCTACTCTCTCCCGGTCAACGGTCCTACGGCGGCCAGCATCAACTTCAGGAGCTTCCTGAACTCTCCGATCGCGAAGTCCAACTTCAGCATCTCGAACATGTTCTTCACATCATACGGATCCAGCTACTCATATGTCGGCAGCACCTTCGATTCGAGCCCATACATCACTACAGACCCGATTTCGGGCGTGATTACCGACTTTGACTACGACCGGTTCCACGATGACTTCCCGGAGCTCGGAAAGAAAGACTACGACTCATTCACCCTCAACCATACTCAGTCATGGTCATTGACCGAGAGGATGAACGTGACCTATCGCAACGACCTCCTCGAAATCCGCGCGGGAGGCGCCACCAACACCAACAAGTCATGGTACACCATCGCCTCAAAGAGCACCAGCAGGACATGGAACAATACCGTGAACGGTTCCGTCAACTGGACAGTCGGCAAGACCGGCCTTAACATCCAGTCAGACATGAACTACAAATGGTACAGAGGCTATGCGACCCCTCATGATCCTGAATATATCTGGAACGCGAATATCTCAATGCAGGTATTCAAGAACAGGGCTACCATATCCCTCAGGGCATACGATATCCTCAACCAGGCAAAGAACCTGAGCGTCAGCGACACCGCCAACTACCATATTGAATCCAGGAACAACACCCTCGGCCGCTATGTACTGCTGAGCTTCACATGGAAGTTCGGGACGTTCAGCGGAAGAGGCGGAAGGGGACGGGGAGGATTCGGCGGCCGCGGAGGTTATGGCGGCGGCCGTCGTCCTTCATTCTTCTAAAAAGGGAATCAGCCTGCGATCTCGGCCAGCTTGCCGGCAAGATCCAGGAATGCGAGTCCGTCCGGGCGTGAGGACAAGGCGGCAGGTTCTCCGGCATCCCCGCTCTCGCGGATGCTCTGGACGATAGGAATCTGGCCGATCAGCGGAATTCCGTATTTCTCAGCCATCTTCTTGCCACCTTCCTTGCCGAAGATGTAATACTTGTTCTCCGGCAGCTCTTCAGGGGTGAACCAGGCCATGTTCTCCACAAGGCCGAAGATCTTTCTGTTGATCTTGTCGTTGCGGAACATATCCACGCCTTTCTCCACGTCGGCCAGGGCCACGGCCTGAGGCGTGGTCACGATCACGGCTCCCTCCATAGGGATGTCGTTCACGAGGCTGATATGGATGTCTCCGGTTCCGGGAGGCATGTCTATCAGAAGGAAGTCAAGCGTACCCCAGCGTACCTGCAGAATCATCTGCTTGAGAGCATTGCACGCCATGGGGCCTCTCCAGATGAGGGCCTGGCCGGCCTGGGCGAAATATCCGATGGACATCCACTTTACTCCATACTTCTCGATAGGAAGAATCACTTCGTTGCCGTTTTCGCCTTCGACGGCGTCAGGGACGGCTCCCTCGGTGTCCGTCATAAGAGGGACGGACGGACCATATACGTCAGCGTCGGCAAGGCCTACCCTGTATCCCAGACGGGCGAGGGCCACGGCCAGGTTGACCGCAACGGTAGACTTGCCAACTCCACCCTTTCCGGATGCCACGCCTATGATATGGCGCACATTGTTAATCTCCTCGAGGGTGAGGTCGTTGACGTTCTGTTTCTTCTTGGCAGGAGCCTCCTCCCTTACGACAGCCTTCACCTCGATTTCCGTTCCCTGCGGGGTATGGCGGATAAGGGAAGCGCGGGTGCTGCCTATCAGGTATTCTGCGAGAGGGTCCCTGTGTTTAGGAAAACCGAGGACAACCTTTACGTGGTTGTCCCCGGAAGCTATTTCTTGAACCATTCCGAGATCCACGATGTCCCTGTCGCCCATTCCCGGGTGACGGACTTCGCGCAGCGCGGAAAGAATTTCATTGTCTGTCATATGATTACTTTGATATGTTCATTTCGTCGATGAGATGGCTGGCGCCGCCGAACTTGTCCACCATGAAGAGGACATATCGGATATCGACGCAGATGCACCTCTGAAGTGCCGGCTCGAACATCACGTCGCTTGACATGGACTCCCAGTTGCCGTCGAAGGCAAGACCGATGAGCTCGCCCTTGGCGTTGAGCACAGGGCTGCCGGAGTTACCGCCGGTGATGTCGTTGTTGGTGAGGAAGCAGGTGTGGAGGTTGCCGTCCTTGTCGGCGTAGCGGCCGTAGTCATGAGCCTTCCAGAGCTCTTTCAGGCGGGCAGGAACCTTGAACTCGTAGTTTTCAGGATCCTCTTTCTCGATGATTCCGTCGATGGTGGTATAGTGCTTATAGATCACGCCGTCCTTAGGAGAATAGCCGCCTACCTTTCCGTAGGTCAGACGCATCGTGAAGTTGGCGTCAGGATATGAGGCCTCGCCTTTCTTCCATTCGAGAAGACCGGCGGCGAAAGTCTTCGCTGCGGCAGACTTCGGCTTTGACCACTTGCTTCTGGAGCCGAACAGGCTGTAGAACTTGGTAGCCATGCCATTGTAGAGGCCGAGTCCCTCGTCGGAAACGACGGCCTTGAGGAAATTCTCCGTATTTATCTTCTCGAAGTTCTCCGGAGTGGCGAAGAAACTCTTCTCGAAAAGGGTGTCCACATATGCCTCGAAGTCCATGTTCGCGAAATCGCCGATCTCGTTGATGTACATGTCCTCACTGGCGTTCTGGCGATAGTGGTCGAGCATTGCCACGGCTATCTTCTTTTCAAGGTCAACGTTGTAGTCCTTGAAAAGCTCGCCTGCTTCTTTCTTGCTCTTCTCGATGGCTGCGGCGGTATCGGCAGGGTTGGCCTTGAGCTCAGTAACGTAAGTGCTGGCAAATGTCGCCAGAATAGAAACCAAGCCGATCCTGTTGATAGTCTCCGAAAGAAGGGTGACCTTCTGCTGGGCGCTCTTGGTTGAGTCCACAGCAACATGAATGTCCTCGAGAGCCTTGCCGTACTTGGCGACCCTCGCAGGATCTGCGTTAACCCAGGTCATGAAGTCAGCCTCTTTCTGGCGCTCGCGGCCGATGATGTCGAGATTCTGGAATGCGAGCTCTTCTCCCTGCCACTTCTTCCATGCATTTGCGGAAGAAGCATATTTGTCAGCATACTGGAGGCGGGTCACAGGATCTGCTTCCATGCCCTCGAGCATCACGTTCTGACGTACGGTACGGGCGGCTACGGAGATTGCATGGTCGTCCATCATCGCGCGGAGCTCGTCGGCGGTCTGGAAACGCTGGGTTCTTCCCGGATATCCCATCACGAATGAGAAATCATTCTCCTTCACTCCCTTGAGGGAAATCTTGAGGGAGCGCTTAGGACGGTAAGGCACGTTCTCCTCTGAGTATTCGGCCGGCTGGTTGTCCTTGCCCGCATAGATACGGAACATGGAGAAGTCGCCGGTGTGGCGCGGCCACATCCAGTTGTCGGTCTCGCCGCCGAACTTTCCTACGGATGCAGGAGGCGCGCCCACGAAACGTACGTCGGTATATTTCTTATAGACGATTACATAGTAAACGTTCCTGTTGTAGAATGACTCGAGCTCGGCCTCTCCATTAGGGACGTCGGCCTGAATCATCTTGCAGAGCGAGTCTGCAGCTGCGATGAAAGCCTCGCCCTCAAGACCCTCGAGGTCCTTGGTGACGTCGGTCATGCTCTCGAGGAAAAGTACTGAGAGGCCCGGAACAGGGAGCTCTTCGCTGCGGTTCATTGCCCAGTAGCCATCCTCGAGGTAGTTGTGCTCAGGGGTAGAGAGGCCCTGGATGCTGCTGTAGCCGCAGTGGTGGTTAGTCACGAGGAGACCCTCGTCAGAGATCACCTCTCCGGTGCAGCCGCCGCCGAACTGGACGATTGCATCCTTGAGGGAAGAGTGGTTGATGTCATAGATGTCTTTTGCAGACAGTTTGCAGCCCATGTCCTTCATGACCTTGCTGTTCATCTTCTGGAGCAGCGGCAGAAGCCACATGCCCTCATCAGCCCTGACACTTGTTGCAAGCACGAGAATTGCTGCGATCGAGCATAAAATCTTTCTCATTACGATAATATTACGGTTATTTAAAATAATGTCGGTTCAAGTTCCTTCGGGTGGAAGCTCATCCTGTGCCACGGAGTATAGCCATAGTTGCGGATGGCCTCGATATGTTCCTTTGTCGGATAGCCCATGTTCCTGTCCCATCCGTATTCCGGATACTGGCGGGCGAGCTCCCGCATGAACTCATCCCTGCACGTCTTCGCGAGCACCGATGCAGCCGCTATCGAGGCGAAGGTCGCGTCGCCGTGGACAACCGTCTTGTACGGAATGTCCTGCAGCGGCTTGAACCTGTTGCCGTCGATCAGCAGGAACTGCGGGCGTACGGAGAGTTTCAGCACGGCTCTCTGCATGCCGGCGATCGAAGCGTTGAGAATGTTGATCTCATCGATCTCGGCAGCCGAGACGGCCTCCACCGCCCATGCTACGGCTTCCCTTTCAATGACCGGACGCAGGGCTTCCCTGGCCTTTTCGGTCATTTGCTTGGAATCATTCAAAAGCGGATGGTGGAAATCTGCGGGCAGGATCACTGCGGCAGCATATACCGGCCCAGCGAGCGGGCCCCTTCCGGCCTCGTCGCACCCGGCTTCTATCAGATTGTCATTCAGACAGTTCCTCAGAATGATTTCCTTATGCATCCCCCGATTATAATACAGGGCGCTAATTTAATCATTTTTCGGGACTTTCGAGGTTTGTGATGCGGGCTTTCTGATATGAAATGATCTCGGACTTGTCACGGACCATCTCCTCCAGCTCCGATATCCTGGCGCGGAGTTCCCTGATGGCAGCCCTGTCTTCTCCGAGTTTCTTCTCGTAATCCTCGACGAGAGTCCTGATACGGCCGTCGTAGGAATCTCTGATATCCTGCAGCATGGCATCCGGCTCCCCTTCAGGGATGTCATATCCCGTAATGAGTTCGGAGAGGGATATTCCGAGGATTTCCAGTATTGAATCAAGATGGTCATACATGAGACGGGTCTTGCCCCGCTCGATATTCCCGTAAGTATTGCGGTCCAGCCCCAGCTTGTCTGCCATCGCTTCTTGCGACAAGCCCAGGTCCTTTCTTGCTTTTCTTATCTTTTCTCTCAACAGACTTTCGTCCATGCTAACAAATTTTAAGCAAAATTACTCCCGGACGGCAATCGCCGTTGCTCATAATTTATAAGCATTGCACACAATTTCCAAGCATCTGAAACACGAAGCTGGCGAACAATATTAAAAATCATATAATTCTTTTATAAAATCATAAGAAGATGTGCAATGTTGGCCATTTTCAGGCGTTTACGGTTTGTATTTAAGAACGGAATGTTGCAGATTTGCAAAAAAACGAAAACCATGGATGCTAATAAAACCCTCGCAGATTACGAGAAATTCGGAGAACTGATTCTCGAAAAGAATGTTTACATGAACCCGTCGGCAACCTTCCCAATGCTGTGCGCGCTTATCGGAGCTGACCGGAAAGCCCTTAACTCCCTGATTAGAGAAGAGCTCGGAATGTCGGGCGAGATGCTGCTGGGAGCGCTTCGGGCCAGGGTCTGGAAATAGGCTTCTTTTTTATTGTTAATACGGTTTAAATTGTTTAGATTTGCGAAGATAGCCTTTTATATCAACACATAATTAAACTCAAAATGAAACCTTATTCAACCAAAGACATCCGCAACGTGGTACTCATAGGAAGCTCGAAGTCCGGTAAGACCACACTTGCGGAGGCTATGCTATTCGAGGGGAAGGTCATTGACCGAAGAGGTACCGTCGAAGGCAAGAACACCGTATCAGACAATACCGAATTCGAGCAAAACAACCAGAAATCTGTTTATGCGACTCCGCTCTATGCCGAGTTCATGAACACGAAGTTCAATATAATCGATGCACCGGGATCTGATGATTTCGTGGGCGGTGCAGTCTCTGCTTTCAAGGTTTGCGAGAGCGCGATCCTTATCGTAAATGCCCAGCAGGGTGTCGAGGTCGGAACCGAGATTTTCGCCCGTCACGCTGCGGATTACAATATGCCACTCATGCTCGCAGTCAACCAGCTTGACCACGAGAAAGCCAATTGGGAAGGCACCCGCGACTCTATCAAGGAGTCATTCGGCGGAAAGGTCGTATTCGTCCAGTTCCCTGTGAACCCGGGTCCGGGATTCGAGGGATTCATCGACCTTATTGCAATGAAGTATTACCACTTCAAGGACGACAACGGTACCCGTGAGGAGCTTGAGATCCCTGCACAGTATGCCGACGAGGCAGAAGCAATGCGCCAGGAGCTCATGGAGAAGGCCGCCGAAGGCGACGACGCCCTCATGGAGAAATTCTTCGAAGAACTTACCCTCACCAACGAGGAAATAAATAAAGGCCTTGCCCTCGGCCTCAAGAAGGGCGAGCTTCTCCCGGTATTCTGCCTCTCTGCAAGGAAGGACATCGGCGTGAAGAAGCTTATGGAATTCGCAATCAATTCCGCTCCTAGCCCGCTCGGCATCAAGGCTGCCACCATCGACGGCGGCGAGATCGAGTGCAAGCCGGAAGGCCCTGTAAGCGTGTTCATCTTCAAGACCAACGTAGAGCAGCACCTCGGTGACGTATCTTACTTCAAGGTGATGAGCGGCGTGCTCAACGAAGGCATGGACCTTGTCAATCCTGAAAGCGGCAATACCGAGCGCCTGTCGGCTATCTATGCAGTCGCCGGAGCCAAGAAGGAGAAGGTCGCTTCGATCAGTGCCGGCGATATCGGCTGCGTCATGAAACTCAAATCCGGCAAGTCTGACGTTACTCTCGCCCAGCCTGGCGTCGAGGCCGTCGAGCACATCAAGTTCCCGGATTCAAAATACCGCTGCGCTGTCAAGGCCGCGGACAAGAACGACGAGGCAAAGGTCGGCGACGCCCTCAACAAGATCGCCGCACAGGACCCTACGATCATCGTGGAATACTCCAAGGAGCTCCGCCAGACCATCCTCAGCGGACAGGGAGAGCAGCACATCAACCTCGTGAAGTGGAGACTCAACAACGAGTTCAAGCTCAATGTCGAGCTCTACGCTCCGAAGGTGCCTTACCGCGAGACCATTACCAAGGTCGCTACGGCCCAGTACCGCCACAAGAAACAGTCCGGCGGCGCCGGCCAGTTCGGTGAGGTCCATCTCCTCGTTTGCCCTATCGTAGAAGGCGTGGAATTCACCAATAAGTTCAAGATCGATGGCAAGGATACCGAGCTCAAGGTCAAGAACCGCCAGGAATTCACCCTCGACTGGGGCGGAAAGCTCGAGTTCATCAACTGCGTCGTCGGCGGTGCCATTGACGAGGGCTTCATGCCTGCGATCCTCAAGGGTATCAACGACAAGATGACCGAAGGTCCTCTTACAGGTTCATACGCCCGCGACATCCGCGTATATGTATATGACGGCAAGATGCACCCGGTTGACTCCAAGGAAATCGCCTTCATCCTCGCTGCGCGCAATGCCTTCAAGGAGGCCTTCCGCAACGCAGGACCGAAGATCATGGAGCCTATCTACGACGTGGACATCCTTACTCCGTCCGACTATGTAGGTCCATGCATGTCCGACCTCAACGGACGTCGTGGAATGATCGTCAACCAGGACATGGACAGGGGCTTCACCGTGCTCCACGCCAAAGTTCCTCTTGCCGAGCTCTACAGGTATTCTACATCCCTCAGCTCCATCACCGGAGGGGCCGCTACCTTCACGATGAAGTTCAGCGACTACCAGCCAGTTCCGGCTGACGTCCAGACCAAGCTTCTCGCCGAGTACGCAGCTCAGGAGAAGGAAGAAGAATAATATCTATAACTTCCTATAAAACGCCGGCAGGCTGCCTTCCTTCGAGGGCAGCCTGCTTTTTTATAAACCTTCAAATTTTATTGCCTTACAAGTCTGAGGGCGCAGCCGCCGCCAGGGGCGAGGTGTATGTTGAAGACGCGGTCCGCAGGGATGTCCACGGTCTCGCGCACATAGTCGCTGGCATTGCGGTCGGCGTTGACGCCGTCGCGGAAGATCTCGGCCTTCCAGTCTCCCTCTCCGAGGAAGCCAAGGTCGAGCGTCATGTCCCTTGCATCCCAGTCAGTGAGCGCTCCGACATACCAGACGTCGCCGCTCCTGCGGGCCATCGCAATATAATCGGCGATCTTGCCGTCGAGGGCCAGGGTCTCGTCCCATACGGTAGGTACGGCAGAGATGAAACCGGTACACTCAGGCTCCTTCATATAGTTCGTAGGAGTGTCGCACATCATGTTCAGAGGGGACTCGAAGACCACGTACTCGGCAAGCTGGCGGCAACGGGTACCCTGGCTCATCGGAGCCGAATTGACCGGACGATAGCAGTCCCAGGTAGCGTTGCGCATGGCACCCTGGGTATAGTCGAACGGACCGGCCACCATGCGGATGAACGGGATGGTCACGTCATAGGTCACCTGGTCGGCATCCGGGCTCCATTTCATGTTCTCGAGACCGTGGACGCCCTCATAGTTGATCACGTTAGGATATGTGCGGTTGAGCCCCACCGGCTTGTATGCGCCATGGAAATCAATCATCATCTTATATCTGGCGGCAGTCTCGGCAGCCCTGCGGTAGAAGCCCACCATCTGCTGGTCGTCCCTATCCATGAAATCAATCTTGAAACCCTTCACTCCCATCTCGGAATAATGGCGGCAGACCTCTTCCATGTCCCTTTCGAAGGCCAGGTATCCTCCCCAGAGGATAAGGCCCACACCCTTCTCCCGTGCATAGGAACAGAGCATCTCAAGGTCTATCTCAGGCACGACCTTGAAAAGATCCGCCTCCCGGTTGACCGCCCATCCCTCGTCCAGGATCACATATTCGATACCGTTGACCGATGCAAAGTCGATGTAATACTTGTATGTCTCATTGTTGACACCAGACTTGAAGTCCACGCCGGAGATGTTCCAGTCATTCCACCAGTCCCATGCAACCTTGCCGGGGCGCACCCAGCCGTAATCCCCTGAAGCAGGAGTAGCGAGCCTCCATACCATGTCGCTGTCGGCAAGCTCCTTGTCCTCCGATGTCACAATTATCACCCTCCATGGGAAGCTGGTCTCCCCGCTCACCTTTGCAATATAATTCTCACGGCTGTCCACCACTGCCTGGAGCATGTTGTGTCCACCCTGGTGGGTCTCCTTCGGATAAGCGGCGAAAACACCATTCAGCGTAGTTCCCTTGCCGGAATTGTAAAGATACATTCCCGGATAGTCGAGCAGGTCGGACTCGGTAATGCAGACCTTGATGCCTGCGGGAGCCTCTACCACCAGCGGCATGAATGCAAGATGGCCGTCCTCCCAGGCCGAGAGCGGATGGTGTGAATATGTGTTCTCGAATGAATTGAAGAACTGGGACTCGTACGAATCCGTATCCCTTGCCACATAAGGCACATAGAGGTCCCAGTCGCCGGCAAAGCTGAAGTCAGCCTTCTCCGAAACGACGGTCCTGTCGCCTTTGAGACGGGATATGAAACGGTATGCGACGCCGTCGTCATAGGCCCTGAACACGAGGTCATAACCCTTGAAGGAAAGTACCATCTCGTTGTAGCAGTCACGTACGGACGCTTTCTTGTAGACTGGAGAGTCGACCGTCCTGTCGGCACGGCCATATTTTACCTTGCGGACCTTGTCACCTTGTCCGAAGACTGCGTCCGAGAGAGTCATGGCAGCAACGGACTTGTCGAGAAGTACCGTGCCCTCGTGGCTTACTGAATATTCGATGGCAGCTCCGGCGGAAACCGAAACCGAAGTCCTGCCATCCGGTGAGCTGAGGGTCCACGGACCCTTGGCGGCAAGACATGCGGTCGATACAAGCATCATGGCCAGTACCGTAAAAGTAGATCGCGTCATAGTGTCAAAAATTATATACCTAATTCTTTTTTCATGTCACGGAGCAGGTCGAACGCCTGCATCGGAGTCATATTGTTCAGGTCGGCCTTCTTGAGTGTATCCCTCATCGAAGAAAGCGTCGGATCGTCAAGCTGGAAAAGCGAAAGCTGGATAGTCCCGTCCCCGGAGACAGTCCCCTCCTTGACATTGTACGGCTTTGTGATCTTACCGAAATCCGCCCCGTCCCTCTGGGCCTCCAGAGACTTCAGCGTCTTCTCGGCGGACTCAAGCACCTCCCTAGGCATGCCGGCCAGCCTCGCCACATGCACACCGAAACTCTTGTCCGTGCCGCCTTTGGCGAGCTTGCGCAAGAAAATCACCTGACGACCGGACTCCTTGACCTCGATATGGTAATTGCAT
>JAEEGL012576706.1_pt1 | contig 13536 bp, 9 predicted proteins | sample 9134231 | NCBI WGS metagenome assembly JAEEGL01 (sample SAMN16246548, study PRJNA631951) | gut metagenome | biome: gut microbiome; feature: rumen; material: fiber-attached | host: Bos | place: Iran: Karaj | collected 2018-10
AGCACAGAGCTTACCTTGAGAAACTTGTTTCTCTCTATGGCAAGAACTAATTCTAACTGATTGTTAGAACGAATAAAGAAATTTAGGGCGGTCCGCTTTGGGCCGCCCTTTTTCTATAAAAAACAGGAGACATAACGTCTCCTGCCTGTAGATGCATATTAAATTCTGGAAAGTGCCTGTACTGCATTGTCCTTGACCAGAGTAGTGTAGTGTTCTGCAAGATACTGCTCTTCAGCAGTAGAACCAACCTCAGTCTTACCATATTCTGTAAGAAGAGAGCAGATATTTGCAAATACATTATCTTCCAGATTGCCCTGGTGAAGTATCAGATAAAACTTACCATTTACTTCATTCTTGTACAGGGTATTGATACCATCGAATTTCCTGCTTACGATAGCAGCGAATCTAGTAACCTCGTGAAGCGAATCAAATGAGAAGATTCTGGAACCCTTTCTTCCCGGAGTTTCCTTCTTCTTGGGGTTAGTAGTTTTTTCCTTAAGCTTCTTTGAATCTGAAAAAGGACTGCTCATTGCTGACTCAAGAGAGTCATTCAAATTGCTGCGCTGGAGTCTCTTGAAAAGACCCATTACATCCTCGTCCTCTTCGTCCTCCTCGTATTCCTCATCCTCGTCGTAGTCGTATTCATCTTCTTCATCTTCCTCATGAACTGAAGGGGCAAAGTTGGAAAAACGAGTGTCCAACTCTTCCGGATCGTCTACCTTGGTGATGACAAGAACAATACATTCAGAGTTGATGGGGATTGCCTCGATCATAAGAGGAGTATCCTCAGCATCAAAGCCATATTGTAAATTCGCTTGCTGCATCATGTCCTGGAAAAGCTCTTTAGCCTTATCAGTTCCATATGCAAGCTCTGTAATCTTAAGGTCGCGCTTCGCAAGGTCATCTTTGGTAAGTGTGCATCTAATTTGATGATCATTGACTTTTTCAATTTTCATGATGCTTACCTCCTGACTTTGGAATACATAGATACTAATTTAAACGGTATTCTATGTCAATACATGTATCGTCATATTTTATAAAAAAATTAAATTTGATACAAGCTACCAGAGGTTTATGCGTATGATGGTTAATAAAGAAACGAATATTTGATATACATAAAATCTTAAGAAATTTCGATGGTAAATCTTAAGAATTTCCTGATATTATATTTTTTGTGAGGCGCCTGCCCCAGATTATAGTCCGGGAAGGAGGCGAGCTTTCAGAAACAAAATCGGTTTTTTCTTTAATTCATTGTTCCACATGATTGTGGAATGTCTTACTAAGATTTTTCGGTTTAAGTTTCTTAAATTAATTTCACAACAAATAACGCATAGACAATTTGTAGTATTTTCCTAATACTATTATACCATATTTGGTGCGACGACACGCATCAAAAGACATGGACTTGGATTGTGGCGCCTCATAATATTAATATACGTCAAAAGAAAAAGTGTCATCAAAGCACATTTTGGAGAATTTATCACATGTATAGAACCTTTTGGTTCCAAAGATGACACAATTTCAAGTTATAAAAGTGGGTAAAAACTATCAACTTCAAGATATTGCATCAATACAGTTTTTCAAGAATATATTTGAGAGGACCCCGCCTTGACATATACAGCTTGTATCCGTGTTTTTCACCAGTACTTTGATAATGACGTAAACTTAATAGTCTGTTATAATAAAGGGCGATTGTAAAGGAGCTAGAACATGAAAAAGAAAGTGATTCCGGCGATTATTATAATCGCCCTTATTTTTATTATAGGAGGAATTTATGCTGGGCAGATTCTCTATCAGCATTATTCCTATAGCACTGAACGTGCAGATTTAGACAGCTATTTTGATATAAAAAATGATACAGACGTTGCTATTATTCTGGGCAATGAGAGAATAGAAGAGAGAGCCTATCTTATAGATGGCCATTATTATATGGATTTTGCTTCTGTTCAGAAATATTTAAATGACAGATTCTACTATGGAATTGCAGATAATACATTATTCTATACTACAGCCACTAAGGTCATCATGTCAGAGGTGGGAACTTCAATCTGGACAGATTCCAATGGGGAATCCGCAGATGAGGGATATGTAATATCCAGAACAACTCAGAATAATGGAGAAGAAATCCTTATTGTGGCACTTGATTACATCAAAAAGTACACAAATTTCTTTTACGAAGGATTTACAGAGCCTAACCACATGCAGCTTACAACAAGCTGGGATGATGAGACAGTAGCTACTATTAATAAGAATACAGAGCTTAGATTAAGAGGCGGTGTTAAGAGCGAAATTCTGGAAGATTTATCCAAGGGAGATGAGGTAGTTGTCCTGGAGGAACTTGAGAACTGGAGTAAGGTCAAGACAGCTGACTCTTACATAGGATATGTAGAGAATAAGAGACTTTCAGATGTAGCATCTAAGAGTCCTATTCCGGTTACTGACTATGTTCCTGAGGAGTACACCAGTATCAGGAGAGAGCACAAGATCAACCTTGGCTTCCACAATATAGGAGGAGCTGCTGGTAATGATACCTTTTCATCCTATGTTGCAGGAACTAAGAGCCTTAACGCTATTTCTCCAACCTGGTACAAACTTAATTCCAGCAATGGAGATATTGCATCAATCGGTTCAACCGCTTATACTAGAGCTGCCCATGAGAAGGGAATAGAAGTATGGGCTCTTGTGGATAACTTTACAGGTTCAGGAGAATTTTCCACATCGGAGTTTTTATCGCACTATTCCAGCAGAAAAAATGCGATTGACCAGCTTTTGAGCCTGGCTGCCCAGCATGAGGTTGACGGCATTAATCTTGACTTTGAAACTATCAGTTCAGAAGATGGTCAGTCATATGTTGAGTTTGTAAGAGAACTATCTATCGCCTGCAGACAAAATGGCCTGGTTTATTCAATAGACAACTATGTTCCCATGAATTTCAATGATCACTACAAAATTGGAGAGCAGGGCATAGTTGCAGACTACGTCATTATTATGGGATATGACGAACACTATGCCGGATCTGCTGAGGCAGGAAGTGTAGCTTCTCTTAGCTATGTGGAAAATGGACTTTTGAACACTGTGGCCAAGGTTGATCCATCCAAGGTTATCAATGCAGTTCCTTTCTATACTAGAATTTGGCATACTTCAAATGGAACTCTTTCTAGTGAGGCGGTGTCAATGAAGGTAGCAAACGACTATGTCGCCAATCACAGCATTAGTCTGACCTGGGATGCAGAAGCTGGCCAGAACTATGGCGAATATACAGGAGCAGATGGAACCATTAACCAGATATGGGTTGAGGATGCCGCTTCAATCGGTCAGAAAATCGATGCTATGAAGGCTCAGAACATAGCTGGTATTGCAGAGTGGTCTCTTGGAATGGAAACATCAGATGTTTGGGATGTAATTTCAGCGTATATCGAGGGATAAGAAGTGGAAACAGAAGTAGTAGTAATAGAAGAAAAAAATATAGATGAAAAGGCCAGGGACAATCTTAAAAGAGCTGGCAAGATCATAAGGGATGGCGGACTTGTAGCTTTCCCGACAGAAACTGTTTACGGTCTTGGAGGCGATGCATTAAATCCAATGTCCTCCAAGAAAATATATGCAGCTAAGGGAAGACCATCCGACAACCCGCTTATTGTACACGTTGCAAATATGGATGATCTTGCTGCTATTGTACAAGAAGTGCCGGATGCAGCAAGGAAGCTTGCTGACGCGTTTTGGCCAGGCCCTCTGACAATGATCATGAATAAAAACGAAAAGGTGCCTTATGAAACAACAGGCGGCCTTGATACAGTGGCAATCAGAATGCCCAATAACGAAATAGCCCTTGAACTTATCAGACAGTCAGGAGGCTATATAGCAGCTCCTTCCGCCAATACATCAGGAAGACCCAGTCCTACAGTTGCAAGATACTGTGTTGAGGATCTTTCAGGCAAGATAGAAATGATAATAGATGGCGGACAAGTGGGAATTGGTCTTGAATCAACTATTGTTGATCTTACAAGTAAGGTTCCCATGATCCTTCGTCCTGGATACATCACAGCTAAGATGCTTGAGGATGTACTAGGAGAGATCAGTATTGACAAGACCATTATTGACAGCTCATCAACAGAGCGTCCCAAGGCTCCGGGCATGAAATACAGGCATTATGCTCCTAAGGGAGATCTTATGATCGTCCAGGGAAGTCAATCGCAGGTGGTAGACTATATAAACGGCAAGACTAAAGAGGCAGAGGCTTCTGGCAAGCGAGTTGGCGTAATTGCTACAGATGAAACGAAATCTCTTTATCAGGCACATATAGTAAAAAGCGTTGGGAACAGAGAAGATGAGAGCACAATAGCCCATGAACTCTTTAAGGTTTTAAGAGAGTTTGATGATGAGAATGTGGATGTTATGTTCTCAGAAAGCTTTGATGATAGTGGTATTGGCCAGGCAATCATGAATAGGTTATTAAAAGCAGCAGGGCATCACATCATAGTATTGTGATTGCCTTTTTTGCGGTATAATTATAAAGTGTGAGGTGAATAAAATGATAGCATTAGCAAGTGATCACGGCGGATTCGAACTTAAGGAATCAGTCAAGAAGCATTTACAGGAAAGAGGCCTTGAATTTAAGGACTTTGGAACCTATGACCTTAATTCCTGCGATTATCCAGATTTTGGAGCACAGGCAGCAAGAGCAGTAGCTGATGGCCAGTGTGAAAAAGGCATCGTGATCTGCACAACAGGAATCGGCATTTCAATCGTAGCCAATAAGATAAAGGGCATAAGATGTGCTCTTTGCTCAGAAGTATCAACAGCAAGACTTACAAGAGAGCACAATGATGCTAACGTTCTTGCTATGGGCGGCGGATTTGTAGGACCTGTTCTTGCCAACGAGATTGTTGATACATTCCTTGATACACCATTTTCAGGGCTTGAGAAGCATAGCCGCAGAATTTCCAAGATTTCAGAACTTGAGAAATAATCTCAGAACAAACATTAGCACATAAATAAAAATTCAAATATAGAGCGTTTTAGGAGGACAGTATGGCAAAAGTAGTTATTATGGAACATCCACTTATTCAGCACAAGATTGGATACATCAGAAGGATTGATACAGGTACAAAGGATTTCAGAGACACTATCAGCGAGATAGCAACACTTATCTGTTATGAAGCTACAAGAGATCTTCAGCTTCAGGATGTAGAGATTGAGACCCCTATCTGCAAGACAACTGTAAAAGAGCTTAAGGGCAGAAAACTCTGTGTAGTACCTATTTTAAGAGCTGGTCTTGGAATGGTAGACGGAATGCTTGCACTTATTCCAGCTGCCAAGGTAGGTCATATCGGACTTTACAGAGACCCTGAAACACTTAAGCCTGTTGAGTATTACTGCAAGATGCCAGCAGACGTTGCTGATAGAGAAATTTTCGTTGTTGATCCTATGCTGGCTACAGGTGGTTCATCTATCGCTGCTATCCAGATGCTCAAGGACAGAGGTTGCAAGCACATCCACTTCCTGTGCATTATCGCAGCACCAGAGGGACTTAAGGCTATGCAGGAGGCACATCCTGACGTAGATATCTATGTAGGATCACTTGATGAGCAGCTCAATGACCACGGTTACATCGTACCAGGTCTCGGAGACGCCGGAGACAGAATCTTCGGAACGAAATAAGGATTCAAGGTTACAAATATACATGCTTGCATGTATATATTTGTAACTTTGAAGACAAAACATCGATGAGGAAAAAAGACATACGAATGGAATGAGTATGTCGATTTCCGAATTGATGTAGCATGTTGAGAGCGAAGCGGAGACATGCGTATTTTGTTCACAACACGGAGCAATCCGTATATCACGGAGCATATAATCACAACGGAGGACTTATGAAAAGAGAAGACTATATATCCTGGGATGAATATTTTATGGGAGTTGCCAAGCTTGCTGCCATGAGATCCAAGGACCCCAACACTCAGGTTGGAAGTTGCATCGTGAGTGAAGACAACAACATACTCTCTATGGGATATAATGGCTTTCCTAAGGGCTGTTCTGATGAAGAGTTTCCATGGGAAAGGGATGGCGAGGACGAACTTTCCACCAAGTATCCTTTTGTGACACATAGTGAGCTCAATGCGATTCTCAATTACAGAGGTGGAAGCCTTGTAGGTGCCAAGATATATGTATCTCTTTTCCCTTGTAATGAGTGTGCCAAGGCCATAATCCAGGCCGGAATCCGCACTGTTGTGTATGATAGCGACAAATATGGCACCTCAGCCAGCACCAGAGCATCCAAGAAAATGTTCGATGCGGCAGGAGTCAGATATTATCAGTACCAGCCTAGTGGCAGAAATATTAAGATAACAATTTGATCAGACTATGAAAAATGTGGGGGAACTAGGAATAAACTCAATATTTAGGAAGGCATCAAGGCGTTCTATAGCGCTTTTGTGTGCCTTTGTTATATGCTTTTTATCTGTTCCGGTTGTTACAGTAAATGCTACGGAATCCACCAGGAAACAGCTGGAGGAGGCCAAGGAGAAAAAGAAACAATCCGAAAGTGACTTAAATGACACCAAGGACAACATAGCTGAAATGAATGAGGAGAAATCCTCGCTTCAGGGTCAATTAAACACTCTGAACACTCAGCTGACAGAAGTAAGTAATAACCTGGAGAATCTGGAAGAACAGATTGATGACAAAGAGACAGAAATAGAGAACACTCTTGCAGAACTGGAAGTTGCCAGGAAAACTGAGGAAACTCAGTATGCTTCCATGAAAAAGAGAGTGCAGTTCATCTATGAAAAGCAGAATTTTGTCCTTATCGAGATGCTCTTTGGATCCGGAAGTTTTGCAGATTTCCTCAATCAGAATAATTATATTGAGCAGCTCTCAGCCTATGACAGAAAGATGTTTCTTAAATACATCGAGACCAGAAAGAGCATAGAGGCCAAGGAAGCAACTCTGGAAGAGGAAAAGAAACAACTTGATGAATATAAGGTTCAAGCACAGGCTGAACAGAGCAGAGTTTCAGGCCTTGTTAATCAGACATCAGGCAGTATCAAGCAGTATGCCAATGATATTTCTGATGCAGAAGCCAAGGCACAGGCCTTGGAAGATCAGATAAAGGCTCAGGATGCAGATATCAAGAATCTTGAAGCTAAGCTGGCAGAAGAAATACGTCTGTCCAAGCTTGCAGCATCATCCTCCTGGAGAAACATTTCTGAGGTTACATTTGCCGAGGGTGATAGATATCTTTTGGCGAATCTTATTTATTGTGAGGCGGGTTCTGAGCCCTATGAGGGAAAAGTCGCTGTTGGAGCAGTAGTTATCAACAGAGTCTTAAGCTCAGTGTATCCAGATACAGTTGTGGGAGTAATATACCAGAACAAGCAGTTTTCACCCGTGGGAAGCGGAAGACTTGCTCTTGCACTTGCAGACGGCAAGGCAACAGCATCCTGCTATCAGGCTGCTGATGAAGCAATGAGCGGATATTCAAATGTAGGAAACTGCGTATACTTTAGAACCCCGGTTCCGGGACTTACTGGAATCAATATAGGTGGACATGTATTTTATTAAATCAAAGGCCCTTGGCGATAAGCTCTTCTATGGGCTCTGCCAGTTGTAATATGCCGTGTTCGTACAGATCATTAAGGAGCTTGTTCAGTGAGAGCAGGCTCTTTTTAAGAAGAGTCTCATCTATAAGCCCTTTTTCAAAGGCCTCTGAGAGCTCATCCAGGTCCACTACGCGTTGACGGCCATCGGGATATATTTTTACATCAGCAAGAAGATCAATTACGAGCAGGGAATTTTTCTCAGGATCATATTCTGAGGTGATGATATCGCAGTACCAGCACAAAAGAGAGCCATCGGCTTTTAGGAATTTGCTGACCTTAACGCCGCGATCAAGATAATAGCAGGAATAACCGCTAGACAGATCACATCTGTCATGAAGAGTTTTCCACTTGGTTATGATTATTTTATCGTTACATTCCAGGATTTCATCGTCCTTTAGCTGGACACATTCATCTGGAATGAATCGTCTGCGGTACAAGATTGGATGCTCCATATTAACTCCTTTGTGAGAAAACAGTAAACAACCTAAATTGTATTATCAAAATCTTACTATCATTCAAATTGAAAGTCAATTATGCAGGGAAAATCAGTTAAACTAACCATTATTAAAATAATATACGCTTTATTGGTCTTTGTTATCGCTATTTTTGTCATTAGCAGGCTTTCAGGCGATGATAATGCTGATATGACAGCACAGATGTCTGAGGCAACTCTGCCTACAGTGTCTTTCCTTAGCAATTACAAGGAGATAAATACGCTTCATGGCTATACAGATGAAATGGACATCAGCCATTTGAGGGGAACGATCCTCCCTATCGGAAGTAACAGAGACGTAACTTTTAAGATACGAACCTATGGAAGAAATATTACAAATCTTCGCTTTGAGGTCAGAAATATAGATGGCGTGGGACTTGTAGAGAATACAAATCTTCAGGACTACAAGGAAAGCGCTGATGCAATTACAGGCTCCTTCCAGCTAAAGGACCTGATAACTTCAGGAAAAGAGTACATGCTGGTAATGCTCATGGACACAGAGAGCGGAACTGCCAGATACTATAGCAGAATCGTGTGGACAGGCGATGAGAACAGATATCACATGGACGACGAGATAGATTTTGTAAGAAACTTCTCAAATGCTACCTTTGACAAAGAAACAGCTTCAGAGTACTCAAAATACCTTGAATCCAATTCTGAGGGTGATAACACCTCTTTTAACAAAGTAAATATTCACAGCAGCTTTAACCAGGTAACCTGGGGAGAACTCGACATTACCGAGCACACAGAACCAGATATATACGTCACAGATATCCATGGTCAGACAGGCAGTTTTTATCTGCAGTATAGGGTTAATATCAAGGAAGGTGCTGTTAACAAGAGCTATAATGTGTGCGAAGCTTACAGGGTAAGATACACTTCAGACAGAATTTATCTTCTCAATTTTGAGAGGACTATGAATTACATTTTTGACACCAATGCTTTTTCAATAACCAAGAATGTTATTGGCCTTAGTATTTCAGATCCAGAATTGCAGCTTGTTGAGAGTAGCAGTGGCAGTGCATTTGCTTTTGTCAGCGAGAACAGGCTTTATATGCTAAACAACTCAGAAAACAAGCTGGCATATCTCTTTGGCTTTTATGATGACAAAAACGATGATGTCAGAACCAGATGGGATCGCAATACCATCAAGATACTTAGAGTTGATGAAGCAGGAAATGTTAAATTTGCCGTTGCCGGTTATATGAATCGGGGAGCACATGAAGGCCAGGTTGGAATTGCTGTTTACGACTATAATGCCAGCATTAATGCCGTTGAAGAGCAGGCTTTTATAAAGAGTACAAGTGACCCGCAGATTCTCATGGAATATGTGGAAACAATAGTGTATGCCAATACCAGTGATGTCTTTTATGTAATGCTGGATCAGAACATTTATGCCATAGACTTAAATGACAGAACCTGGACTATGGTTGTGGATGGAATTGGCGCAGGTGAGTACAAGATTTCCGAGTCCATGAGTACAATTGCATGGCAGAGCGATGATCTAAAGAGCCTTAAGATGATGAATCTTGGAACCAAGACTATTTCTGAGGTTGCTGCAGATGATGGAGACTTTATACGTGTTCTTGGATTTATGGGAGAGGACATGGTATTTGGTCTTGCTCATGAGTCAGATGTTCTGATGGATCAGATGGGTAATCCTGTTTATGCTATGTACAACATAAAGATTCAGGACGGAGATGGAAATATATTAGAGAACTATCATCCGGAAGGAATCTATGTCACAGATGTTTCTATAAGCGACAATCAGATCAGGATGACCAGAGTTGTCAAGGATGAGGAATCAGGCAAGTATGTCAGCACCTATGACGACCAGATCATGAGCACACTTAAGACTGAAAGCGGCAGTAACGTGGTTTCTGTAGTTTCTGTTGATATATATGAAAAGATAGTTCAGATAGCAGCCAAGAGCGAGATAAAGACCAAGCAGATACGTGTCTTGACTCCGGCCCAGACATTATTTGAGGGAGACAGAAACGTAGTAATAGAGTCAGAGAGAGACCAGAGCGAGAAGCCATTTTACTATGTATATGGACTCATGGGACTAAATGGAGTATACAGTGACCCTGCAGATGCTGTAAATGTTGCTTATGCGGCGCCTGCAGTAGTAGTTGGAGATGATAACAGATATGTATGGTATAAAGGAAATCTGTTGAGATCCAACCAGATCATGTCTATAACAAGAACAGCCGAGAGCTATGAGAATATGACCTCAGAGGATCCTGTAGCTGTCTGCCTGGATCTTATCCTTACTTTTGAGGGAGTGAACAGAAATGTTAAGACCCTTTTACAGGCAGGAGAAGGCGCTGGACAGATACTTGATTCGTCTCTTCCGGATGCAAGGATACTGGATCTTGATGGATGTCCTATGTCAGCTATGCTCTATTATGTTAATCAGGATATTCCGGTTATGGCTATGATGAACGATGGAAGCGCTGTTCTCATCATAGGATTTAATGATCTAAACACTGTTCTTATGAATCCTGAGACAGGAACAGTTTATAAATACGGAATGAATGACTCAGAAAAGCTTTTTGAGGAAAATGGTAACCATTTCATTACCTATATTACGGAGGAAGACTAAATGAAGGAATTTGAGTACAAAAAGATTGCTGATCCTGAATTTTTTAAGGATAATGTACTCCCAGCGCATGGCGATTTTGTAAGCTTTGCCACTGAGGATGAGCTTTCAGAGGGAGACACCTCACTTAGAATATCTTTAAATGGATTATGGAAATTCCACTATGCCAAGAATTACAGAGCAGTAGTTCCTGGATTTGAAAAAGAGGAATATGACTGCGATTTTTGGGATGACATCCGTGTTCCAGCACATATGCAGATGGAAGGCTATGATATCCCGGCATATATCAACGTTCAGTATCCATGGGATGGTCACGAGAAAATAGAGCTGGGCCAGGTTCCGGAGGAGTTTAATCCAGTAGGAAGTTATGTTAAGTATTTTAATCTTCCTGCCAACTGGTATGGACAGAATGTGCACGTAGTATTTGATGGAGTTGAGAGTGGCTACGCCCTCTGGCTTAATGGCCAGTATGTGGGATATAGCGAGGATACCTTTACTTCTTCTGAGTTTGACCTTACACCTTACCTCAAGGAAGGCCTTAATAAACTTGCTGTACAGGTATTTAAGTGGACCTCATCAAGCTGGATGGAGGATCAGGATTTCTTTAGATTCTCTGGAATATATAGAAATGTATTTCTGCAGCTTGTTCCCGCTGTTCATCTTGAAGATGTCAAGATCAGAACTCTTTTAAACGACGACTTTTCAGAAGCTGATCTTGAATTAACATTTAAAACTCAGGGAACTGGAAATGTTGAGTATATTTTGTACCGCAATAATCATCAGGTGGTAAAGGGCAGTGCAGTAATTGGAGATGAGGCCAACTCTGACGGCTCGGTTGTATCACTTAATGTGGTAAAAGAGAAAGTGTATAACCCGGTACTCTGGAGTGCCGAGGATCCGCAGCTTTACCAGCTTATCATCAAAATGGTGGATAAAGAGGGCAATGTTCAGGAAGTAGTGAGCCAGAATGTTGGATTTAGACGCTTTGAGATGAAGGATGGCCTTATGCTCATTAATGGCAAGAGAATTGTCTTTAAGGGAGTTAACCGTCACGAATTCTCCTGCAATACAGGAAGGGTGGTATCCTACGAGGAAACTCGTGCTGATATCATCAACATGAAGAGAAACAATATAAATGCAATCAGAACCAGCCATTATCAGAACTCTGCAGCTATTTATGAGCTCTGCGATATCTATGGACTTTATATGATTGCAGAAAACAATATGGAGACCCACGGCAGCTGGTCACACCTTGGAGATGAGCCTGCTATTCCATATGCAATCCCAGGCAGCAGAGATAACTGCATGGAAGTGATGCTGGACAGGGTTAATTCTACCTATCAGCTTGATAAGAATCACCCATCAGTCCTGATATGGTCTATTGGTAATGAGTCTCATGGTGGAAAAGTGCCCTATGAAATGTCACAGCTATTTAGAAAGCTTGATCCGGACAGACTTGTGCACTATGAGGGAATTTGCCACGACAGAACCTACAACGATACAAGTGACATGGAGAGCCAGATGTACCCTCCTGTAACAGCTATTGAGAAGTTTCTTTCTGAGCATCCTGAGAAACCATTTATCTGTTGCGAATATACTCACGCAATGTCGAATTCCTGTGGTGCAATGTTCAAGTATACTGACCTTGCAGAAAGGGAGCCACGCTACCAGGGAGGATTTATCTGGGATTATGTGGATCAGTCTATCAGGAAAAAGAACCGCTTTGGCGAAGATTTCCAGGCCTATGGTGGAGACCATGGCGAGAGACCAACAGACTACAACTTTAGCGGAAACGGAATTGTAGATGGTCAGAGAAAGTCCTATGCCAAGATGCAGGATGTTAAGTTCAACTACCAGAACATCAGAGTTTTGGTGGATATGGATAAGGTTAAGATAATAAACAATTCTCTTTTCACTTCTACAAGCGAGTATGACTGCTTTGTTATATTAGAAAGAGATGGAGTAAAAATCTTGGAAAAGCGCATGGCTACGGACGTTGCTCCTCTTTCAGAAAAAGAGTACGAGCTTCCGGAAGCTATCAGAGCCAAAATGTCAGTTATGGGAACAGCTCCATTTGATGAAAATGGCCCATTACCACTTGATGAGTATTGCGTAACAGTTTCATTCAGGCTTCGCGATGATACAATTTGGGCAGAGAGAGGCCATGAAGTTGCATTTGGCCAGGGAGTCTTCAAGACAGCAGCTTCTACCTGCATAGCCTGTGGAGAACTCAAAGTTATAAAGGGTGACTATAACATCGGAGTAAAGGGTAACCACTTCTCTGTACTCTTTAGCCGTGATAAAGGAAATATTACATCTTACCGCTATGGCGGAAGAGAACTTATTGAATCAATTCCAAAGCCAAACTTCTGGAGAGCACCTGTAGACAATGACCGAGGCAACAATATGCCTGCCAGATATGCTCAGTGGAAGATAGCAAGTCTTTATTCCAGCACATTCCCTATTTTTGAGGATAGTACAGGCTATGTAAATGGCAGCTGGGATGATAGAAAGGTTTATCCTATTATTCAGGAAGATGAGTGCAGCGTTTCAATTACCTTCAAGCACTACCTTCCTACAACACCTGCATCCAGCGTACTTCTGACCTACAATGTTACAGGTGATGGCAGAGTATGGATAAAAGAGGAATACGAGCCTGTAGAAGGTCTTACTCCAATGCCTGAATTTGGAATGATGTTCAAGTTCAATGCAGACTTTGACAGAGTAATATTCTATGGTAATGGCCCTGAGGAAAACTATGTTGACAGAAATAAGGGCGCTAAGCTTGGAATTTATGAATATAAGGTAGAGGACGCTATGGAGAGCTACATCCGCCCTCA
>JAEEGL013035007.1_pt1 | contig 13536 bp, 16 predicted proteins | sample 9134231 | NCBI WGS metagenome assembly JAEEGL01 (sample SAMN16246548, study PRJNA631951) | gut metagenome | biome: gut microbiome; feature: rumen; material: fiber-attached | host: Bos | place: Iran: Karaj | collected 2018-10
TCTTGTCCATGTCTACCATGTTTTAACTAATTATACCTTACAGTGCTCTTATGAGTCACCTTATATATAACGTAAAACTCTGGTCTACGTGGTAACCTTTTCGATTATTATAGTGGTATCCTTTTCAGTTATTATCTACAAAGATTGTGGATAAGGATACTTTAAATAGGTACTGTATAGTCAAATTAGAATATGTGTACTGATAATTGTTGAGGCTGTTAACAAACTTTATGCCGTAAAATTCTTTAGTCTCAGTTTTTTTTCTTACCTTTGCAATCGCTAAAATGAAAGCAGACCCACGCCCACCGGGGGCAGACGTAAATAGTCAGTCTGTAATCAGACACGGAGATGAGCATCCTGCTTGGTAGGTTGCATCCGTGAGAGTTCTTTGAAATAGTAAAGCATCAAGAGTCGACTTAGGGTCGCACCAACCGAGCAGCATATCGCCACGGTGGTAAAATGATGCGAATTAAATGATTATTAATCAGTTAATTAAAATAGATATGAAACAAAAAGAGATTTCAAATTTGGTATTAGGTCGTGAGGAAGTTTACAAGGCTTCTCCACGCATTTGGTCGTTTAAGTACACTAACGATGTAGTGAATGGTATTAATCTCAACCTCTCCAATATGGTGAGTGCCTATCCCTTTGAGTGTGGAGGCTACCTGTGGAAGGATTCTGAACGTTTGTACCTGTGCGGTGAGTTTTCCGAGAACACCGAGAGGCACAACGAAATTCAGCAGCGATTAGTCAAATCAGTAAGCGGATATGCAGCCAAGCGATTTGTCAAGTCGCCTAACAAACGTCTTGTAAGGTCAGACTTTGCATCGTTTCGGCTGCAATGGATGCTTTACGTCGTGTGGCAGAAGTGCAAAGGTAATGCCGATTTCCGCAAATTACTTATGCAAGTACCGAGTGATGTCGTATTAGTCGAAAACACAACAGACGATAAGGGCGGTAGTGCCGAGATTTGGGGATGCCGTAACCGAGAGTTAGTAGACTACCGTGAGAGCCTTGCAGCCGAGATTAAAAAGGCAAATCCCACCATGAAGAAGAAGGACTTGGAACACCTTATCAATGTCGAGACCAACAAAGTAAATAGCATCGGAGAATGGCGAGGTCAGAACAGTATAGGTAAGATACTGATGATTTGCCGAGACTGTATCATCAAGGGTACGGAACCCGTCATTAACTACGACCTCCTGCGTGATGCTCAGATTCACATTTTCGGTAAGCTACTACAATTCAATTAAGACAAAAGCATTATGATAGAAGTTAGAACTTTTAATGTCGAGTACAGAGTGGAAGGCAGACGATTACACGGCATTTGTCGATGGGTGGCAAATAGTCTGCAAATAGAAATGATTTCACCATTCCGAGGATTGGTCAGTCATTGTCATTTTGATTACAAAAAGATGAATTTGCATGAAGGTAATATCGAAGGATGGGCGAAGCACGAACTGAAAGCAATATACAACGATATTCGGGAGATTGCCAAGGATGATGAAGATTACCAGTACTTCATTAACAGGTATAGGGCAGACAGATTCCGAGTGATGCGCAAGCAGGTGGAACTGATAAAGGCGTACAAAGATTTGGAAATGGTACTCAGTCAGAAGAAGATGAACAAACGAGAATTCCGTATGCAAGAATGGCTTCTGATGGATGCTTTCACTCACACAGAAAAACAAGTATAGCAAAACTAAACAAAAAATATGGAAGATAAAAAAATTCAGCACCCCGAAGGAAAAATACAGTTGCTTAATGGTCGTGTTTTGGACTGTTGCCCATTGGAGCAGCCTCAAGATGAAGTGGATACCCAGTTATCGCTTGATACTACCGGCGTATATTTGTCATTGAAGAAACCGAATAAGGCTAATACGGTGAAGGATGATAGAGAAGAAGATGAAAAGGAGTTGGAGAAACTGTTTCTTGACAATGCTTTCGTTTTCTTGGAGAACCGGGAGCAAATCCTGTCAGACAGTCGAATGTTTCTATGTCCTTTGCCTTTTTGCAGGAGTGGGCTTGCTTACACAGGCACAGGTGGTTTCCGTAATCCTACTTTGGGAATATTCATTGAGTTTTGGATGGCTTGTCCGTTAGCAAGTATTATGGAGAATAACGGCAAAAAATGGTTACTGTATCATATTGCAGGAAGTCCGCTCAGTGGTTGCAATAATTGTGGACTTGTTAATCCCCAAGGCGAAACGAAAAGTGAACAGGTTGCGTCGTTCAAAGACATTTGGCGGCCATTCATGGAGATTAACACACGGTATGCCGAGGCTAAGAGCAAGTATGAGGCTTATACGCTTCGACAGGTATTGAGTGTCTTTGAGAATGAGGGAACGAAAGTGGCCTATAAGAAAAGTACACACATATTTTTCTTGGAGCAGGCCAATAAAGAACTGAAAAGGCGTATGAGGTCATTAGAGGCTTATACCGAGCATATTTATACAAAGTTGCATAAGGCTCTGTTGGAGTTGAAATGTGAGGAATTAAAGGCTTTCATGGCTGAGTATAAGGAGCGGGAAAGGGCTTTGTCTTACCGCCTTACTCAGATTCAACATGAGCGGTTAGAACTGAGAAAACGGTTAAAGGCAAATGAGATTGACAGCATTCTGTATCAGAGACTGTGGATGCCATTGCATAAGGAGAAGAAGCAGATTGTGGGTGAAATGAATAGGTTTGTCGATGATGCCTTACACACCCTTTATCCTGACGATAGAATTACGCTAAGTGAGGTTAAGGACTTTATGGAAAAGTATTATGAAACGAGTAGATAAAGATATAGCAAGGATTGGTTTTTTCGGTGACAGATATGATTTTGAGGCGTATGTTGTTACGGATGATGTGTGTCAGATTCCGCATTTCCACGTAAGGGATGTACTGCAAATGGGTATTCTTGATGCACCTGTCAGATTGGATGCGAACCAGTACATTCAGCATGGCAATAGTACAGATGTATTGGGAGATTACACCCTCTCTTTGTTGGCTGATTTTATGGCGCAACCGTGCAGAAGTCCGAGGTATCAAAACAACTTCGAGTTTGCTGTTTTTATGTGGAACTTGAATAACGAGACACAACTTCAGACAGGGATTGATAAGGATGGGAATATCATTATTCCCGATTATAATAAGACAAATAATAATCATTAAAACAGATATAGTTATGAGTAAAAAAACAGTAGTATGTGAGTATGTAGGTTTCGGTCATCCCGATGTGGTGGCCAACCAAGTTTCTGATGCCCTTTTAGATGAATTTCTAATATTCGACCCAAACACAAGAGCCGGTATCGAAGTGATGGTGAAGGATAACATTGTAGTCCTTGGTGGTGAAGTAAATTCACGGAGCAAGATAGACTATGATTCCGTTGTAAGGCGTGTGTTTGCAAATCTGCCATATCCGGCTAATCACCATCTGTCAGCAGACGAAATAAAGGTGATAAATCTGATAGGCAAACAGTCACTCGAAATCAGCAGAGGTGTAGATAGGGAGGACGGAATCATTGGTGCAGGTGACCAAGGTTGGGTTTGTGCAATGGCTTCAAACGATACCAATGATTATCTGCCATTGGGTGTGCATATTGCAAAGAAAATATGCCAATATGTAGCCGCTCAAACGGATAAGGGATTTGGACCAGATTGCAAGTCGCAAGTTATCGTTGTCTATGACGAAAAGGGTCATGCTAAAATTGATTCGATATTGGTTTCAACGATGCAGCAAGGGGATTTGGAGGCAGACAGAAAGACTATTGAAGGCATTATCCGCTTCAATAAGATGGGAGTAGATAAGGTGGCGTTTATGAAGTATATTCACCTTACGGCAGACAGACCCAAAATCATCGTAAATCCTAATGGTGAATGGCGTATCGGTGGCAGCGTATCAGATTGTGGAATGGTGGGGAGAAAGCTTGCTATTGAGTTTGGTGGATATTGCTCTATTGGTGGGGGCAGTCAGAATGGGAAGGATATGAGCAAGGTTGACCGTAGCGCAGCCTATATGTGCCGATATCTCGCAAAGAATATCGTGGCCGCAGGTGTGGCTAATACGGCAAAAGTGGAACTGTCGTATATGATAGGTGTTGCACAGCCTTCATCTATAAATGTAGAACTAACAGGCAGTAAATACAATGTCGATGATGTGACAGAGTGGATTAAGGCTAATGTAGACCTTAGTCCGGGTGGTATTATTAGTCGTTTTGGTGGTGGTTATCCCCGGTACTTAAACACCGCTCGTTATGGTCACTATGGTAAGACTGACGAGGAAATGAAAGACAAGCAGACTGCCGGACTATACCCTTGGGAAAAGACAGATTTAACAGAATCTTTATTTCACTTTTTGAATACAAAGAAGTAACTGTGATATTTACGGGCAGAGTGCTGATTTTGCCACCCAGTAGATAGGACTTTGGTTTTAGACAGGAGGATAAACATATCTTCCAGTCTGAAACCAATTACTAACAATAATAAATCCACATTCTGCCGCACATTCAAAATAATCTCATTGATTAACTTTAGTTATCTATAGTTCCTTGGTAGTCTCAATTTTTTTTCGTACCTTAGCTTATGGAAATCAAACAATATAAGATAATGAAAACAGTAGCATTTTGTAGAGTATCAACTTCTCTTCAAGAGTATGAGAGACAGATTAATGAGTTATCCGGCTTAGCACAGAAAAACGGTTGGACGGTTGAGGCTACCTTTGCCGAAAAGATTAGTGGCGCAAAGAAGAATGCAGAGCGCACAGAGTTGATGAAAATGGTCGACTATGTGAAGTCTCATAATATTAATAAGGTATTAGTGACGGAATTGTCACGCCTTGGTCGTGATACCTTGCAGGTGTTACAGGTCATAGAACTTTTGAACAAAGAAGGTATCTCTCTCTTCATTCAGAACTACAACATAGAGACACTTACGGCTGACGGTAAGGTAAATCCGATGTCTCAGTTTCTCATTACAATTCTTGCAGAGGTCGCAAGGATGGAACGCAAAACCATCCGTGAGAGGGTCGAAAGTGGCTACAATAACTTCCGTGCTAATGGTGGCAAGGTTGGACGCAAGGTGGGTTATCGCAAGTCTGATGAACAAATGAGAGAGGAATATGCAGAGGAAATAAGACTTCTAAAAAAGGGCTACAGCCTCAGAAATATTCAGAAAATCACTAATACCAGTGTGAATACACTAAGGAAAATTAAAAATTTAACAAATTTTGGCTAAATTTCATTTTGCACCTATTGTCCCACGTAGTATATTTGCATCGCAACGACGTTGCAAGAGTTCTTTGAAATGGTGAGACAAAAGAAGTTGCGAGGGGCAATAGATAGATTGGAGAGAAAGAATAATCCAAACGAGTGAGAATGATAACGCTGCAATAATGCAGCATAGTATTAACTATATAAATTCAATAAATAGACCAAAGAAAAAGAGAATTATATTAGAACATAGTAGTAACTATGGCATGGTTTTAAGTTTATCCAGTCGAGCAGAAAACTTCGCCATCGGTAATGCCGAGGATGGAGAGACGAAAAATGAATAAGTGCGAAAGCACACCTTATACCGATATTTCTAATGATAACATTGGAACAATGTGTTAAAATACTGAACAATGGCAAAAGGAAATATACTAACGATGAAGTTAAGCTGATTAGAGATTACCTATATAACATGGCAAGACTTCAAATTGAGACAGAAACATTTATTATTAATTCAAAAAACAATTAGAAATGAGCAATAAAAAGAATGTTATACTATATTGTAGGGTGAATAGAAACGACCAAAAGGAAGGCGTAGAAAAACAGAAGAAACTATTAATTAAGCACTGCAAAGAAAATGGGTTTTCAGTAACGACAGTTATAGAAGATGTCAGAAGTGGAATGAAACAAATCAGTGAAGAAACCTATGCTTTATTACAGAAGTATCAAAAGGAAGCAAAAACGATATTTGTTTCAAGATGGGATAGACTATCCCGAAACATAAACTATTTGGTTAATGATATGAGACGTTTAGAGAAGATGGGCTTTGATATCTCTGTAGTAGATAGACAGGTAACATTAGATTGCAAAAACATAATTAATGGATTGTTGCATGAAGAAAAGTAAGCAAGAAATGACCGGCGCAAATGTGCTTCTTTATTGCCGTGTAAGTACGGACGAACAAGCCGATGGCTGTTCCTTGGATATGCAAGAGTTGTATTTGAGACAATACTGTGATGCTAACGAGTATAATATCATCGACATCTATAAAGAGGATTACTCAGCCAAACACTACGATATGAGGCGACCCGAAATGTCGAAGATGTATAACTACTGTAAGAAACATAAGAGAGAGGTGGATAGAATTCTTTTCTTGCGATGGGACAGATATTCAAGAAATGTGGAGTTTGCCTTTGCCTATAAACGTAAATTCCATGATGAATTGGGAATTGAAATAAATGCTATTGAAAATCCCATTGATTTCTCTGCAACAGAGTGGTCAACCATGTTGTCTATCTATTGCGGTGTGGCTCATACTGAGGACGAAAAAATAAGCAAGCGAACCAAAGACGGAATTCATGGGACTCTGTTAAAAGGGAAGTGTGCCAACAAAGCACCGAGAGGATATAAGAACCATCGGGTATCTAAGCATGAAACTTACGTTTTGATTGATGCAAATTTTGCACCTATTATCACAAAGGTTTTCGACGAAGTTGCAAAGGGCGTGGAAGCCCCTTGCAGAATACGCAGGCGTTTATGCCCCAAAATTTCCGAAAGTTCATTCTTGGAAATGTTGAGAAATCCTTTTTATATAGGAAAGATTAGAGTACCTGCCTATCGTGACGACCCGGAGCAGATAGTCGATGGGGTGCATGAAGCTATTATAAACGAAGATGTATTTTATCGTGTTCAAGATATATTGGACGGTAAGCGAAAGAATACATCTAAATTAACAGGGACAAAACGCATTCATCCCGACCTGTTTCTGCGGAAGTTCTTGGTTTGTCCTAAGTGTGGTCATGCTCTTACCGGTGCAGGCAGCAAAGGAAATGGCGGCAGATACTATTATTATTTCTGCTGTCACGACCACAAACATCTAAACATGAGAGCAGAAGAAATGAACGACAAGTTTGTGAAGTATGTAGAAACGTTGAAACCAAATGAGACTGTCCTGCAACTCTATGAGCAGATTTTGGCTGAGATTCGAGACGAGGGGAATAGGGATAAAAAAGCCGAGATTGCACGACTCAAGAAAGAATTGGCAGAACAGGAGAAACTTGTTGAAAGCGTAGAGGACAAGTATTTCAGCAATGAAATAGATTCTTATACTTATCAAAAGATGTTAAAACGCTACAATGGAGTGATAGAGAACGTCAAAAGTAAGATAGAAATGCTCACAGGGACGATAAAAACCAATATCGAACCCAAACTAAAATACTCTATCTCGCTGATAAACAATATAGATAAGTTCATTGCAGATGCGCCTGTAGAGGTAAAAATCAAGTTGATTAGTTCGATGTTTCCCGAAAAAATCGAATTTGACGGAATCAGATATCGAACCAAGTCATACAACAAAGTGCTTGACCTTATCTATCAGGAAACAAAGGAGTTGCGGACGGGGCGAATAGAAAGCGGGGCGAGTTTTGACACTCACCCCGCCACAGTACCCAGAGCCGATACACAACCCCTAAAAACAAAGGAAAACAAGAAAGTTAAAGAGAAATAAAAAGCCTTTATTTACAGGCAGTTACAAATAATCTATATTTTCTCTTATTTTCATTTAGATATATTTAACTTGAAATAATTGGCAACCCGTTTGGCAACCCAAGATATTTTTTGTACCTTTGTACCCAGAAACCAAAAGATAAGTGAGTTATGGATAAGAAGACATTAAAAGATTTAAGAGTTGGTGAGAGTTGCATTATTAGCAATGACCGACAGGCAAACCCCAAGTTGGGTGCAAAGTTGTTGAGTGATGGCAGAGCAAGCCTCTTCCTTGATTTCTATTTTGGCTTTACAATGGTGTATAATGAGAGCCAAGATAAGATGGTGCCAAAGAAACAGAAGAGAAGAGAGAGCCTAAACCTGTATCTTTACCAAAAGCCCAGAACCCCACAGGAGAGGCAAGAGAACAAAGATAACCTTGAATTGGCTAACAAGTTGAGGGCAAAGAGGGCTATTGAGATAACAGAGCCAGAGAAGAAAGAAGAGTTGAAGAAGAAAAAAGCAAGCATCAACTTTTTAGATTTCTTCCAAGAGTACATTGATACCTACACTAAGAAAGATGTGAGGATGATACAGATTGCCTTACAGCGTTTCAAAGACTTTCTAAAAGATACTCCAGAATACAATATCTATGTGCAGAAGATAAAGCCAGAGCAGATAACAAATGATATGGTTGAGGCTTTTACAGAGTACTTGCAGACAAGGAGTATTGGCGAGGGTGCAAAGAGTATTTACCAGAGATTTAAGAAAGTGTATAAGGCTTGTGCTATTAAGTGCAATATCAACTACCAGAGGCCATTTGTGGATGAAGATGGCAAGAGTATTACTATAACGATTGATGAGGATGCCTTAGTTAAGGATTTTCTAAGCCCAGAAGAAGAAAAGCAACTGATGGCTACCCACTACACAGGAGAGAACCCAGAGATAAGAAATGCCTTTATCTTTTGCCTCTACACAGGTATGAGGTGGTGTGATGTGAGAGATTTAACCTTTGGTGATATCGACTTTGCCAACAGATTGCTTACTTATGAGCAGAACAAAACCAAAGGACACAGCAAGCACAGCAGCGTTACTTTACCTTTAACTGATGGACTATTAGAGTTGGTGGCTGATAAGATGGAGGATGCCAAGAAAGATACTTTGGTGTTTACTCTTCCAAGCCATACAATGTGCCTAAAGGCTCTAAGAAGATGGACTAAGAGGGCAGGGATTGACAAACATATAACTTGGCATTGTGCAAGGCATAGTTTTGGGACAAATATGGCGATGACGGCAGCCCAGAAAGGCTTTAGTGTTAGAGTGGTGCAGGAAATGATGGGGCACTCTTCATTAAAATATACAGAGCGTTACACCAGAGTTGTGGATGAGCAGAAGAAACAGGCAATGGCAGAACTAAGCAAAATGATGGAGGGGTAAGAATGACCAACTATGAATTAGATAAATTGGCAAGGGGTGTGGCTAAGTATCTTGTGGAAGAGATAAAGAGCAATGATGAGTTATTAGATATTATCTTCCCTCCTAAAACGATGGATATTGAAGAGGCAGCAACATTTCTTAAAATCCCAACAAGTACACTATATCAAAAAGCAAGTATAATCCCACATTTAAAAACAGGTAAAAGGTTGTTGTTTACAGATAGAGGGTTGATGAGGTGGCTACAAAGAGGGGCAATGTAAGCCATAGGGGGCAGCCCCCCTTTGCACTTTGCAAGTGGTGTACTGACTTTGAACAAAGATTTTTCATTTTTTCATTTTCAAATATGAGAGCAGTTAGCAAGTATAAGGCAATGGTTGAAGAGGTAGGCAGAATGATGATGATTTTTGCCAATACAGATAACGTTTCTACCCTTGCACAGAGTTGGACTTTGGCCGACATACAAAAAGCCCAAGCAGATGTGATGAACTATGCCAACACAGCAGCCGACCAGATAAGAGGTGAGTTGATAGGTGATGGTGATGAGGCTAAGTTTAAGGGCAGGCTAAAAACCGCTTTCTTTGAACTTGGTGCAGATCCAAACTTTGCATCCTCTAACTTTCCTGTATTTGATGAGGCTTTGTTTGAACTACCAAGTAAGGACTACCCAGACAGAAACAAAGAAATGGTGGATGCCTTAACAGCTGTATATGGGAGCGATGCAGGCAAAGTGATGTTGGCGTTACAGGTGCTTTTACAATGGGCAAACTTTGCAGTGAGAGAGGTAAGTAAGATGCTTGATGAGGTGTGCAAGTTTGTTGGCTATACTCCAGAACTCCAGGAACAGACACAGGAGGCCACAAATACAGATAGCCTTGCAGTTGAACAGCCAGAGCCTCAACAGACAACACAAGAATTAGCAACCCCAGAGGCAAAAGAATTAATTAATAAAGCAATAGCAGCCAACTTGATAGAGAAGACCCCAGAGGGGTTAAAGTGGAAAGGTACAAAGGTGTTATGTGCCTATTTTGCAGATAGAGCAAGCCACAGCCTCAACCTATCTAATAAAATGGATAAGGAGGGGAACATAACTACAAGTTGGAAACCCTTTGAGGCTTTATTTGGAATTGACAGGCTAAAGGATGCAAAGCAGAATTGGATGAGGTTAAACACAAAATTTGAACCTACAGAATTTGAAAAAGTGGATGCCTTAATGTAAGCAGCACACCACTACACACCCACCACATCGGTATTACATCGGTGTGGTTTTTTGTTTCTTTTTCATTATACCTTTGCAGCGTGATTCCAATGGTGGGAAATAGACTGATAGCCTCACCAAAGGAATAGGGCAAGGCAAATGGTATTCTATCAGATACACAGGAGCAGCCCAGACCTCTTAAAAGAATAGATATGCAAGAGGAACTGAAACAGGTGGCCGACCTTGTAACGGCAAACACTATCTTTTGCACCAAAGAGGTGCTGACAAGTGAAGAGTGTGCAAAGTATCTTGGTGTTTCTAAAAGTTGTTTGTACAAATGGACTATGAGCAGACAAATACCCCACTACAAAAGCCCCACAGGAAAACTTTGTTTTTTCAATAGGGCAGAGGTTGAGGCTTGGATGCAAAGTACAAGAGTTGCAACTGATAATGAGTTAGAGCAACAAGCACAGAAACTAATAAGTAAGAAAGGAGGCAAGAAATGAATACTCCAAGAATTAAATATTATGCCCTGTTAGTGTATAATAGAAATAATGGTGGTACACCAAAGTACACCATTACTAAAGAGGCAGGCTTTATGCCAGAAATGGAAGAGTTAAAAGGCAGGGATGGTAAAGTGTCAATGTACTTTATGCAAAAGGACAAAGACGATAAGAGCAGTACCCCACCAATGAGGCTGCAAGCAAAAGGCAGTCTTAATTTTACAGGACTGAAAGACTATTGGCAAGATGGTAAGATGAGCGGTTTTTGTTTTGGCTACCCTGACCCTCGCCCAACTTACAGCAGCAAGAATAAGCCAAACCCTCTTTTCCCTTGTAAGAATGATGGCTTTTTATTTGTTGTACACTATGACGATAATGCAGAGATACAGCCAGAACAGATAAAGCCAAGTGCCTTTGAGTTGATTGTGATAGAGGGTGGTAAGTTGATGATTAGTGCTTACTGCAAGCAGTTAATGATGGGAGGCTTTGATGAGGCTTTAGACCAGTTGAGAAAGCAGGCAGTTACTATATAATAAGGGGTGATTTGTTTACAAAATCTGTAACAGGTATGTATGACAAAGTTAAGTTGTGGATTGATCGGTGTGATATTGGGGAAATGTACCCCAATATTGCATCATTATTGGATGAGGCCAGAGAGCAAACCGACCTAAAGACAGGTGAGGTTAGAACCTTTGGCAGTTTGCAGGGGTTGAAAGTGAGCCTGTTTGTGGGTGGTTTGTCTATTGTTGGGAGTTTACCAAAGTTTATATATGGTAGTAACATCTACCCTTTAGACAGGCAGACAACAGCAGAGGCAATAAGTAAGATTGAAGATACTTTGCACTTGCCTTTAGATGAGGCCAAAGTTACAGGCTTTGAGTTTGGGTGTTGTTTTGCAATGAGGCACAAGCCCAAAGAGTATTTAGATAGGTTGGGCAATATGCCAAGACTACAGCGTTACAGATTTAACCAAGATACCCTTTATTACAAACACAGAGGACAACAGCAGCCAAAAACTTTCTGTTACTATGACAAGATAGCAGATGCCAGAAGAAAGCAGATAGAGATACCCCAAGGGCTACAGGATGCCAATTTGTTGAGGTGTGAGATTAGGTTAGATGGTAGGCTACCTTATCAATTAGGAGTGCCAGAGGTTACAGCCTCAACACTAAGTGACCGCCTGTTTTATAAGGAGGTGATGCAGAGATTTATACAAACATATTTTTCAATTTCAAAGATGAACAGATTAAAAGAGAATGTTATGAGTGAGATAAAGACAGTTGCAGATGCATTTGATTGCTTTGTGGGCAAGTTGATTAACCAGGCAGGCCAGAGCCAAGAGCAGATTAATGATTTCTTAGAAGAACTAAAGGAGGCAGATGTTTTTAAAGACAGGGTTAGTTACACCAGACTTAAACAGAAGATTGAGAGAGCAGCAGGCAAGGCAAACTTAACTATTACAGATGAGTTGGTGAGAGAGCTTGATGATGAGTTTAGAAATGTTGGTGCTTATGTGTAAACCTCTATATAATAAGGAGTGAGTTGTTTACAGATGTTGTAACAGATAAAAGAGTAGTGAAAATGAAAAAGGTAATAGAAAGAACAGAGCAGTTTGTTATCTTCCAAGATGATTTTGAGGGCAATGTCTTAACCCTTAGAAAATGGCACAGAGAGGCAAAGGAGGCAGGGGCGGAAATTAAGTTAGATGATACCTTTGCAAAGTGTTGTGGCTATAACTCCAAAGATGAACTGATAGCCCAGACAATAGGAGAGCAGGGCAAGCAAAATGTGATAGCATTGTTTGGCTATTTCCCAGAGTGGGTTAGAATATTCACAGATGGCAGGGTTTGTTTTGTTGGGGAGGGCTTAACAAATGGTGAGGCATAGTGTTTAACTTAAAAGATGATAGGTATGGTACTTAGAGAGAAGAGGATTAGCAACCAGAGCGATAATGTGCAACTGCAGTTGAGTTATGGTGTTCCAGATGTCACAGCCCTGTTGAAGATATATGCAGGGCTGATGGCAAGCCAAGACTTTGAGCACACAGAGAAAGATGTTAGGTATTGGCTTGAACACGATGGCAGGGCTTTTCTTAGTTGGCCCGATAAATGGAGAGAGCAGTTAAGCGGATGGGCTTTTTGTGTTGCAGTTAGAAATGGCCTATTAAAACCTACAGCGATAGATGAAAACAGGTATTATCTTGCAGATTGCTTGTTTGCCAGAAGAGGCAGACCAAAGAAAGGTGAGTGATTTAGGGGCAAAAAACAGGCTTAGAGGTGGCTTTGCAAAGAGGTTGAGGCTGAAATAAAGAGAAAAATGCCAAAATCAGAAAGAAAATAGTTACCTTTGCAGTCGATAAGTACACAACTTATCTTTTGGTTAGTGGTGTGGGTGTTGTGAAACACTTGCACCTCTTTTCTTCTCCAAATGCTTGCAAGTAGATGAGGCTAAAAGGTGGCAAAAATTGGCAACCCTGTTAGAATTGGCAACCCTTTGGCAACCCAGAGCATCTTTTTATAAAATTAAAAGTGCCATAAGTTTTTGACTTACAGCACTTTGCTTTCAGAGAACCTTGCACTTAATAGTACCCAGAGCCGGGGTCGAACCGGCACGGGTTGCCCCACTGGTGTTTGAGACCAGCGCGTCTACCGATTCCGCCATCTGGGCCTCTAAGCGGGTGCAAAGGTAATACAAAAATCTGAAATGACAAAAGAATTGTGATAAA
>JAEEGL013439021.1_pt1 | contig 13536 bp, 8 predicted proteins | sample 9134231 | NCBI WGS metagenome assembly JAEEGL01 (sample SAMN16246548, study PRJNA631951) | gut metagenome | biome: gut microbiome; feature: rumen; material: fiber-attached | host: Bos | place: Iran: Karaj | collected 2018-10
ACCACCTCCACCTTTAAGAAAAGCTACCAAAGAGCCTACTTCTTCGTATAATGATTTTAATTCATTTAATTTTTCATCTCCTGCAGGAACTCCTCCTCCTCCTCCTTTTACTCCTGAACCTCCACTTCCTCCAACTACTCCATTTTCCGCTCCGTTTAGTTCCCCAGGATCTAATCCGGATACTCTATCGAATCTTCCTCCATCATCATCTTCTTCATCAGAGATTGATATGGAACAAACTCTAAAAAAACTTGTAGATCAATACCTACAAGCTGAACTTCCTAATATTTTACAAGAAGTAGTACAAAGCTACTGTAGGACTAATTTTTCAAAACTGGTAAGACAGGTTATATCTGAAAAAATAGATAAGCTTCTAGAAGATAAAGCTAGCTTAAAAGATTACTAACCCCCTGTTAAGATTCTAAACACAAAAGGGAAAGAAACCATTTCTTTCCCTTTTGTGTCTATCCTTCTCATCTGAATAATCCCTATAAATTTCTATCTAAAACTTTATCTATCTAACAAAGATTAAAAAAACATCAAAAAAAACCTTGAACAATTCCTACCCTTAGGTAAAATCCCTTTGAATTCTCTTCTATCTAGATAAGGGGTGGTATGGATAAGGGGGTTGAAAATAGGTTTAATTTCAGAGTTGAAAGATTTGAGTCTTTAACTTCTACCTCAACTTATATCAAAGAGGCGTTTAAAAAAGAGTCAATCAAATCGGATTGTTTATGTGTAGTTGCTGATACACAGACCCAGGGCAGAGGACAAAGAAACCATAGTTGGTTTAGTCCCAAAGGAAACCTCTACATCTCATTTGGTATAAAAACCAACTTACCTCTAAGTACAAATTTTTCTTATCTACCACTTACTGTAGGAAAGATAGTTCATTCTTTTTTAGAAAAAAATTTTTCTATTAACTGCTATTTAAAATGGCCAAACGATGTCTATTTTGGATGTCGTAAACTTTGTGGAATTCTGTGTGAATCTATGTTTCAAGGAGATTCAATCGGAGTGGTTATAGGAATTGGTATAAATCTAAAAAAGATAGATTATTCTCATAGTGATTACAGTTTTAAAGTAGATCCCATAAGTCTTCAAGAGATTAGTGGTTCCCCTATAGATCTTGGTAGTTTTACCAAAGATTTTATTAAACATTTCCAAGATAATCTTTGCTACGAGGATCTTTTTAGTAAAGATTCCACAAACATCTCTTCTAGTATAAACACACTTTCTCAAGAGGAGATTTTTAAAGAACTAGACAGTAAGGCTTATTTATATCCATCGACCTATCCTCACTACGATATAGAAACTAAAAAAATTCTATTCGAGGTTCCATTCGATCCTGATTCTTATAAAAGCAGCCTGGTTCCTCTATATTGCAAAAAGGTTCCTATTCTAGGAGCTGATATTGGAAACTCCAGGGTAAAACTTTTTGTTGTTTTAGATAGTAATGAGGTTAAATTCTATAATTCCTTTGATTTAACCCAAAAAAGAGACCAGGATCTTTTTGGTAGATATACAAAAGAAATTCTAGATTTTCTAAAAGATTACTATCAAACAGTTGGTATTTCTACCAACTGTTTTCCATGTCATAGTATAAGTGTATCAACCAAAAACAAAGAACTCTTTTTAAAATATATACCTTCTTCCTTCAAGGATATTCCCGTTATTAAAAGAGGAGTAAAAATAAACTTTAGATACCAAGAGTTAGGAATAGATAGAGCTTGTCTTCTTGAAGGAGCCCGATCTATCTACCCTGATAAAAAAATAATTCTTTGTTCTTTTGGAACTGCTACTACCATAGATCTTTTAGAACTAGGGGTTCATAAAGGAGGATGGATTCTTCCTGGGGTTAGTTCTTATTTTAAATCTATGTCAATTTGTTCTAATCTAGAAGATCTATCAGATAAATACAAAAAACATATAGATTCTTTTTCTTCTGATATAAGTTATGATACCTCAAAAGATATTTACTCTCTTTTAGGAAAATCTACAAATACTTGTATGATAAATGGATTTAGTTTAGCTCTTATCAGTCTATTTGAAAAAATAACTACCCCATCCCTGTCTGATACTTTGATTATTCTTACAGGTGGAGATACCTTACTGATTAAATCAATTTTAAATAAATACGGTTTTTCTCATTCATTTAAAGAAGATAGTACCCTCGGTGCTATTGGAATAAAAACCATGGTTAAAGGTGGATAATAATCCTATATATAGTAAACTCTATGTGGTAGGATATTTTTTCTCTAATAAACACGGTAACAGAAGATGTATCAAGATGATAAAAGATTAAATCCTTCTAATCCATATTTAAGCTTTATAGTATCTGCATCTGCAGGATCTGGAAAGACTTATCAGCTAGCTCATAGATTTTTAAATCTTGTAATCTCAGGAGCAGATCCTGGATCTATAATTACTATCACCTTTACTAAAACAGCTTCAAAAGAGATGAGACAGAGAATCTGTCGACTTGCTTTTGAGACACTGGGTTCATCTACTATAAAAAAAGAAATAATTAACGATTTTTTATCATTTAATAAAAACTCTAAAATAGATACAAAATCTATAGATGAGGCTTGTAAAAAGATTTTATCACTTGAGCAAAATCTTCGTCTTTCTACAATAGATAGCTTGTTTTACGAATGGATAAAGATGTTTCCTTACGAATCAGGTTTATTTAAAAAAGATTATTATTTTAATATTCCTGATTCTTCTCATGATTTTAAAATACTACAAGAAAAAGCTTGGGCTCTTACCTTAAAAGATCTAGACATGCTTTCGGATAAAGAGTTTCTCAGTAGATATCCTCTAAGTTTTAATATAAGAAAAAAAGAAGGAACTTCTTTTTTAAAAACAAGGGTAGAAGCTCTGTTAGAACATGAATTTTTTATAACCAGATATTTAAATCAAAAACAGGGATTTTCTGATTCTAATTTAAAATTTTTAGATACAGGTGATCCTTATATGGATGGGTTAGGAAAAGAGTTATTTTCAATTTATTTAATATACAGCTTCCACCTTACTGAATTAAAACAAAAGAATAAACTTCTATCTTTTTCAGATATAGCAAAAGGTGTTTACTCTATTTTTTCTAATGATGAGTACCTATCTTCAAGGTATCTGATTCATTCTGGAACTCATCATCTTCTGATAGATGAGTTCCAGGATACAAACAGAGTGTGTTGGGAGATTTTTAAATCTATCAGTGAAGATCTACTAACCGATACAGATTCTTGTCTTCCTAAAACAGTGTTTTTCGTTGGAGACGAAAAACAATCTATCTATTCTTTCAGAGAAGCAGATCCTTCAATTATGCAAGAAGCAAGAGTAGTACTTAAAGATTATGGAGTTAACTTCGTATCCCTAGATTATAACTATAGAACCTCAAGAACTCTAACTTCTTATATTAATAACTTTTTTAGCTCCAGCCTTCCTAGATTTAATCCTCATATTCCTGCTTGTGACAGTACGGGATCTGATTTTATCCCTGATTTTGCTTCAATTACTGTTTCAGATCCTATTGAGGATAAGAGTTTAAAATATTCTGCTCTTAGAGAACAAGAAGCTTATCTGATTGGTTCCTACATTAAACAGATGTGTTCTTCTTACAAAAAACAATCTCACTCCGAGAAATCTCCTTCGTTGGTAGAATTTAAAGATATATCAATTTTATACAGACAATCTACTGACATAGATATATATCTAAACGTATTTAAAAAGTTAAATATCCCTTATAAACTGGATAGAGCTTCTGACTTTTTTAGTTATAAAGAGGTAGATGATTTTATAGCTCTTTTAAAATCAGTAGCTTTCTCAGATAGGCTCTCCTTACTTCAAGTATTTTTATCTCCTATTATTTCTATGAATGAATCAGATATAAATTCTTGGTTAAATGATCTTATTCAAGTAGGTATCGATCAAAAAGAATTAAAACTACAGGATCTAATATCTCAACAGTTAATTGAAAAATATCCTGATATTAAAATTATATTAGAGTATAGCCGCCTGTTTTCTACCATCGGAGCATATAAGATATCTTACTCATTATTTAAAGATCTATCTATTTTAGAAAAATACCAACAATCAACTAAAGATAATCCTATAACAATTAAATTAAATTTATTAAAACTACTAGATTTAATCTACTCTTATGAACAAGAAGGATCTTCTTCGTTGGTATCAATACTGTATATACTTGAAAACCTTTCTGGAGATGAAGTAGCAAGTTATCATAACGATTCAAATGCTGTAAGTTTTCAATCTATCCATAAGAGCAAAGGTCTTGAATATCCTGTAGTAATTTTAATGGACACAGCTTCCTCTTGGTTAAAACCAATTCAGTATTGGGCAAGTTATACCGATTCTAAGTTTAACTCCTGTCTATCTTATGTAGGTAGTAGTAAAGAAAGAGAAAAACTGGATTCTTCTAGTTTTACTACTTATATAGCTACAGCTACTAATTATCTTCAAGATGAAAACCTAAGACTTTTGTATGTAGCAATGACAAGAGCTAGTCATCATCTTTTTATATCCGGACAAACTAAAAACCTAAAAGATGATTCGATATATCATTCTTTTTTAAATTCTATTAAATCATTTAATCCAAATAGAATTAATCTTAAATTAGATCAAACCTATCCTGAAGCTCCAGTTTCATCGTATAAACTCTACTCTATTAACTCTGATCTTATGAATCAAACTATTACCAAGAATGATACCGATCTTTTATCTTCCAAGCAGTCTGGTTTTATAGATGAATCATTTAATATGATAGAACTAGATGCCGGATCGAAGTTAGAAAATTTAAAAACTCTATCTTTAAAAAGAGTCGGACAGATACATGAGTATTCGGTACATAAGATTATGGATGAAGGCTCTTTCGGGGATTCTTCTATTCTTTATCAACCTGACGAAGAAGATCAAAATATTTTTGGTAATCTCACCAAATCATCTTCCCATCATAAAAACGCTATAAACTACGGAAGCTCTTTACATAGATATCTAGATCACTATATTAAAACTTCTGATACTAAACGTTACGATGGTTTTTGTATAGGGGTTGGTAAAAATCAATGTTCTCTTATTTATAAAGAATTTATAAATATTATAAATTCTTCGATATTTTTAGATTTAATCAAAGATGCCACCTTGTATTCAGAATATAGAATCTGTGCTCTAAAAGATCACAGATTAGTTCATGGTATTGTAGATCTATTGGTTATAAAAAAAGATCTTAGCAGTGTTTCTATAGTTGATTATAAAACTGGAGATCTATCTACAAAGTATGAGATTCAACTTAGAGAGTACCAATCTATAATTCAGAAGATGTATCCAAGATCAAAAGTTAATTCCTACATTTTTAAAACTTCCACCCCAGAACTTATTCAGATAAATAGTTTAAACTAGTTTTTTTTCTAATACTCTTTATAAAAACGGGTTCATTTGATAGAATAAATATAGACTCTACAGAGTAATATAACTGAAAAAGTATTAATTAAAAAAACAGGAAAATATCTATCATGGAAGATGTACAAAGCACTCGTTTTAATACGAACTCTTATGAAGGATTTGCTGCTATACAAGATGTTTTTCATTATTGGGCATTAGCTCTACCATCTTATATCCGTCCTACAACTCCTAATATACCTAGGATTATAAGTGTAGGAGGAGGTAAAGGAGGGGTTGGTAAAAGTTTAATTTCAGCAAACCTTGCATCTAAACTTGCAAAACATAAAAAAAGAGTTCTTCTTGTCGATCTTGATATAGGAAGTAGTAACCTACATACTTATCTAAGTGTAGGATCTATAAAATATCATCTATCAGATTATCTTAAAAACAAAGTATCATTTTCTTCAGTTTTATCTCCTACTTTATCACCAAATATAGCTTTTATCCCAGGAGATAAAGATTCAGATATATTAAAATTAATAAACACTAATCCTGAAGTTAGTACAAATTTTTGGACTAATTTATTTAATACCAAACAAAACTATGGAGTAGATTTTATTATCTTAGATCTGGGAGCAGGTAATCTTCAATGTATCTGTGATTTTTTCTCTTTATGTCATCTTGGAATACTAACAGTAATACCTGAACCTTCTTCTATAGAAAATGCTTACTCTTTTTTAAAAACTTATATCTGGAGTTTTTCTGTAAATGTTTTAGAAAAACTAGGTCAGTTCCAACTTTCAAGAAAAGTTCAAGAACAACTTCCTGGATTTGCTCCTTGTAAATCCTATTCCTATCTTGATTATCTAGAAGATCTAGTCGGAGAAGAACTTACAAATTATATAAGATCTTCATTAAATACAAGACTTGTAGCTCCTCTTATAAATGAGACTCGTTACTCTGATGATGGTAAAATATCAGAAGTAATGTCTTATACTATAAGACATTATTTTGGACTTCAATCTCAAAGTATAGGTCAAATTCCTTATGATGAAATAACTTGGAAAAGTATGAGAAAAAAAGGACTGTTAGTAAAAGATTTTCCATACTCTCAGTTTTCTAAAAATTTAGATCAAGTAGCTTCTAATATCTGTAATTTTTTTGGATACAGATAATCTAAACTAAGGTAGATCAATAGAGGTTTTTATGAATGAAAATTATAATTCGAATGTAGGCCTACGTGTGGAAAATTCTTTAGTTTCTGTAGATCCTTTCAATCCAACAGATCCTAATACTAATCAGGAAAGTGATTGGAAACAGTACAAAAAATATTTTAAAATTTTAGAACTAGATGAAGATTGTAATATTAAACAAGCTTTAAAAAATTATATGAATTTAAAATCATTGTTTTCAAGCTCGGTACAAACTGCTATGTACTCTATAGATTCTGTTTCTTCTTCTGTTACAGAATTAGATGAAGCTTATTCTAAAGTAAAAGAATATCTTGATAAAAAAACTAACTCCTCGTTAGAATCTCCTTCGATATTTTCAGGAACTATTCCTCAAAACCGACAACAATCTAATGCTTTTTCTCCAGGTTTTGAAACCGATGAAGTAGTTTTATTAAGTCAAACAAATCAACTAGACGATGAGATGTTTAACCTAGATACCGAGCCTGAAATTATAGGTTATACCTCTAACACTAACAACACTACTAACATTAATCCTAATTCTAACTCTAATTTAAATCAAAATATTCAAAAAGAAATTCCAGATAGTTCAAACCAAACTCCTACTATAATACCTAATACCTATTCCACCACTGCTACCTCTACTCTTTCCCAATCTAGCGGTATAATAGGAGCTTGTAGTCAAAAAGTAGATACTAAAATTATAGATGAGATTCTTTCAGAATCAGATCCAGGAACTGGATTAACTTGGAAAAGAATCAGAGAAGCTCAAAATATTAGTTTAGAAGAAATACAACTTAAAACTAAAATTCTCTCTCATAACCTAGCTGCTATTGAAGAAGAAAATTTTTCAGTTTTTATAGCTTTGGTATTTTTAAAAGGATTTATAAAATCATATCTAAAAGCTATACATGTTTCAGATCCTAGATGTTATGATTCATACATAAAAAAAGCTGAGGCCTATTTTAATAAAAAATAGACCCCTTCAAAATATAGTTATTATATGATTAAGACTCACCATTAAGTAATCTATCTAGGTTTTCTTTCGGATGATCTACAAGGTCAGCTGTTACTGTAAAGCTTTTTATATCAGAAGATGGGAGTTCAAATTTATAATCTCTAAAGATTCTCTCACATACAGTCATCAAAGCTCTAGCACCTGTTTTTTCTAGATAAGCTAACTCGGCTATTCTTTTTAGAGCATCGTCCTCAAAATTTACCTCGATTCCAAAATTACGGAATGAAGATTTATACTGTCTTATAATAGATCCTTCAGAATTTTTTAGAATTTGATATAGATCCTCAGCTGAAAGACTTTGACAACTTACCCTAACAGGAAGTCTTCCTATAAATTCAGGCTCAAATCCAAATTCTACAAAATCAGCTGTGGTAGCATATGAAAAATAGTCATCCTTATTTTTAAAGGCATAAAGTTCGTTTGCAAAACCAATAGCGTTTTGATTAAGTCTTTTTTTGATAATATCTGCAAGATAGTTAAAAGCACCACTTATTATAAACAGTATATGTCTTGTATTAATAACTTTTTTACCAAGATGTCCTGTTTTTTGAAATTCCATAAAAGCTTGAAGTTGACTTCTCATATCATGAGTAGATCTAAGATCTACTTCAGTTTCTTCCATAAGTTTTAACAGTCCAAACTGAACTCCTCGTCCTGAAATATCTTTAGAAACTTCAGAACTTTTTGCGGCTAGCTTATCAGCTTCATCTAGATATATAATCCCATATTTAGCAAGTTCTATATTACCACTAGCTTGTTGAACAAGATCTGTTACAAGATCATCTACATTTGCTCCAACATATCCAGTTTCACTAAAACGTGTAGCATCTGCTTTTACAAAAGGAACTCCAATAAGTTTAGCTATCTGTTTTATAAGATATGTTTTTCCAACCCCAGTAGGACCTAGGATTAAAACATTCTGTTTAGAATAATCCGATTCTAAAGCTTCAGGATTATTCTCACATTCTTTAACATGATTATAATGATCACAAACTGCTATAGCTAAAGCTTTTTTTGCTTCATCTTGTTTTATTACAAAACGATCTAGATATCCTTTTAATTGTTTAGGGGTATAATTAAAATTTTTATAATCAACTTTTTGAGTTTGATCTTTTTGATCTTTTTTCCTTCTTAAAGCCTCTTTTCTTCTAGGAAAGGAGGTTATAAGATTATCAAAATTAGATTCATCCGTATCATCTATAGATTGTTCATCTTCTTTTAGATTTCCTCTTACTGGTATAGTTAAGATATCTACTCCTTTATATTTAGATTGAAGATAATTTTTAAATTCTGAGTCTATATCTTTAGGTACAGGGGGAAAAGATCCATCCTCTCTAGGTTTTACTTCGAGTTCTAAACTATATCCTCTAAGATTTGGGAAATTCTCATTTTTCTTTTCTTTATTAACTTTTTTTAAAGCTATACGATCTCCGTATTTCGAGGTTAAAAATTCTGAAAATTCTTCTTTAAGTTTTGTTCCATCAAAATCTTTTAAAAATTTCTGAGTTGGACTATCTAATGAAGAATCACTACCAGATTCTTCATGAGAATCAGAACCTGAATTTACATTAAGTTCCACTCCCACACTTTCTTTACTATCTTTACTACTATCGTCTTCAATACTTGAGTTATCTTCAGCTCTATTTCCTATAATAGGTTTAAGTATTTTTTTAAGTTCTTCTCTTTTAGAACTAATCTCACCCAATCTTTTAAAAATACCGTCTACACCGTATTTTTCACAATCTTTAAATACATCAGAAAGTTTTAAAGAAGTAGGGTCTATATTAAGTGTTTTTAAAAAATCATTATGAATTTTTTCAGCTTCTTTTCTACTCATACCCATCGAGTTCCAAATACTATCATATGAGGACGAAGTAGTTTTTTTAGAACTACCTCTTTGTCTTTTAGAACCCGTGGTTTCTGATTCAGCTGAACTTTTAGTTTCTCTAGTCGGTGTTCTTCTCGTTCTTGTTTTTTTTACTTTTATTTCGTCTTGATTATCTAAATTTCTTCTATCATCCGTATCCATATCACCCCTATGGTAATCTTAGGTAAACCTCCAGCCTAACCTAATCCTACAGTGAAGAGAATAACAGTATCAGCCTTCTTTTTACCCAGTAAGCATTATTACATCTTGATTGTGTACCATTTCTACGGGTTAGAGTCCAATAAATTCTTTATTGATAGAACTAATGTTTTATTAAATAATAATAGGCAATTAGGTTAAAATATATGTTATTTTATTAGGATATGAGGAATATTTATGACAAAAATAGCTATTTTACTAAGTGGTTGCGGAAATAAAGACGGATCTGAGATACATGAAGCAAGTATCTGTATGAGTTCTTTGCAGGTACTAGACCCTTCTATGAAACTAGTATGTACCAGTATAGACAAACCTCAACATGAAGTTATAAACTTCATAACCGGAAAACCTACTTCTCTATCTAGAAACATCCTAGAGGAGTCAGCTAGAATTGCAAGAGGAGATATCCACAGATGCTCTGAGTTAGATCCTTCAGACCTAGATGCTCTTGTTATCATAGGAGGACTCGGAGCTATAAAAAACCTTACTAACTTTTTTATTCCAGAAAGTAGTATGGAAGTAGATCATGAGGTAAATAACCTGTTAGTTTCTTTATGGAAATTAAAAAAACCTATTGGAGCTATATGTATAGCCCCTCTTATTTTAGCTCGTGTTATCTCTTCCGTATCAGATACTACTCCTACCATAACCCTAGGAGAACAAGACTCTTCAGTCTCTGATCTTGCAGAACAATTTGGAGCAAAGCTAGTTAGGGTTGGGAGTGACTCTATTGTAGTAGATGAAAAAAACAGGCTTGTAACTACTCCTGCTTTTATGAATCCAGGAAACTTAGCTGATATCTATCCAGGAATAAAAAAACTTGCAGAAAAAATACTTAATTTCTAAGGATAATTCTTAAATATAGATAAAAAAAGTCCTTTAAAGAAAGAGCACTCTTTCCTTAAAGGACTTAGTTATTTTAGTATCATTACTAGTTATTAGCTTTTTTTAACTTTTCATACTCTACTATTTCTTCAGCATCTATATAATCATCAGCATATTCCATAGTTCTAATAGATCCATCTTTATTATGTCTTTTATCTTTAATTTTATCTTTTTGTTTTTGTAGTTGAACAGTTAACTTATCCAACATGTTATCAACTGAAGCATATATATCACTACAAGTATGTTCTACATCTATATTAAAACCATCTCCTCCAGTAAGAGAACAACGAACTTGTTGATTATGTTTATCTACACTGTAGGTTACCTGAACTTCAATAGGTTTGGTGACATATTTTTCAATTTTGTCCCTTAATTTGGATTCAGTATATTCCTTAAGTGTATCTGAACTTTCCATTCTTTTAAATACATACCTAAATTGCATAACAACTTCCTTTCCCTATTAAATATAGTTTACTAAAACAATTCTCGGTCGAGATCGGTAATTATTAAAAAAATTAAAAATCTTCTTAATTTTTAACACCTTATCTAAAAACAAACTTCCCTCCCAACTCTTTAACACTCCCGTCTTCTAGTATTTAGAAGGCCTAGCTTCGGTTTTAATTAGAAGTTTGCACACGCATTTCAAAGACAGCTCTTCTTGTACAAAAGAAGATTCTAAACTTCTATCATCTTAGTAAAAACTTTAGCTCTTTTCCATATTATTTTATAAATTACTAAATTAGTTCCACAGATTTAAATTTTAAAAAATATCTTCTTTTTATATAACCACCATAAAATCAAGATATAAACCAAAATAGTAGCCCCATCCATACTGATGTTAATAAAGACCTTGTTTTCTATGATAGCCTTTTCTCCCATAGAATAGACGATCTTCTTATATGGAACAATCCTACTAATCGGGTCTTCAAACCAGAAGTTAGTTAAATTATTAAAACCAACCATTCTTCTAGCTAGATATATAGCTACAGAGTTAAGACCAGCCAAAGTAAATGGAAAAGCCCATTTTCTATATCCACCAATATCCATAATCCAGTACAAAACAGAGAAGATAAGACAGGACCATCCTCCAGCAAAGCATATAAAAGAAGAAGACCATATATGTTTATTAACAGGAAATACCTGGTGCCATAGATAACCCACCCCTATCAGAAGTAAAGAGATCGAAAGTAGATATATCAATTTCTTCCGATCTGATATAGAGGAAGAAGGAACTAGCATGAAAGTTCCTACTATCAATCCTAGAAGAGCTGTCAGCATAGATCCCAAACTTGATCCTATTCCCTCAGGATCTCTTAGTTCTCTATATATCATTGGATCGAATTTTCCTTTTACAGAAGCTCTTAGATTTGAGGTATCACAAAATAGTTTTCCAGGAACCAGTGTTCTATCTATCCAATTTACGACATTTCCTTCTGGTAGTAGATTATAATCCAGGGATCCTGGTTTTGGATATTCTTTATCCTGCAAAGAAGGTGTATATGAAGCTGTAAACAAAGCTACTTTTCTTAATTTAAATAGCTGTTTTCCTCTTTTTACAAAAGAAGATACCCTGTATTCACTAGGTGGAACCGAATCAAAAGCTGGTACCAAGCATAAAAACAACCAGTAACTAACAAGTAATATTATAAAACTAGATACCAAGGTTCTTACTCTTCCGTAAAAAAACAGATAAATTCCTCCAGCTAGTATTAAAGAAATACCAATACGTTGTAGTACCCCTACCCATCTTAAATTAGGCCAATCTAGACTTAATCCGTTGTTATATAAAACCCCTGCTACAAAAAGAAGAGATGCTCTTTTTATTATTCTTAAATATATTCTTCGCCTAGATTTACCTTTAGAAATACTTTTAGATATAGAAAAAGCTAGTGATACACCAGCTACGAAAATAAAAGAAGGAAGAACCATATCATCAATACTAGATCCAGTCCAATAATCATGAAGCATTTGATTTGCTAACCACTGTAAAGAGTGAGTCTCGTATACCCAACATAAAAATCTGTAGATAGTATCTGGAATATAATTAAACACTAAAAAATCATCTATTTTTAAAGAACATATCTTATATATTAACATAGATACACCAAGAATAAACAACATGTTCATTCCTCTTAGAGCATCCAAAGAACTTAATCTACCAGTTAAATTATCTAGTGGTGTTGATTCTATCTGAGATTGGTTAGATGAGTTAGATATAGTGGATTTATTTTCTTTATTTAACCTTGGAAAATATATTTTTTTACTGAGTAGATATTTTATTTTCCGTAGTAAATTAGAAAAAAAACTACTATCCATATATTCCAGTGTTCCTTGATCGATTCAACAGTTGTTCTAACAAGCTTGTAACAACTAATTATATCAAATAATCAACCACTAGAAATACAATTATCCAAGTCCATTTTTAAGCTTCTGGGTTACAAATTTCTCTAACACTTCCTAGTTTTCTTCACTGATAGTTTTTGTCAGCGTAATTTAAGTCAGTGGTATTATAACATACTGTTTTAACATCGTTTTTTAGAAATCACGTTAATTTAATCCTAATTATACCGATATAGGCAATGGATTGTGGAGTAGTTTATTATGAGCTTAAAATCTATAACTTCTTTAATTCTAGTAGCACTTATAGTTGGTTGTTCAAACCAATCTGTACTGCTTTTTACAGATGCTTATGAACAACTAACAGATGAGCAAGCTGTAGCTGATAAAGGAGGATACTGTTACCTAGAAGAAGAAATTAATGAAGAAGTTAAAAATGGAAAAAAAGAAACAACAGTAACATACCCTGAGATGTTATATTTTCAAAATACTACGTGGTGGGAAGCAAGCTACGGATCATATGGACTCAATCAACAACTATCTTTTACTATGGATTCAAACACTATCAATCTAGTATCTATACATGATAAAGCTTATTGTAACGGAAGTTGTAATCACTC
>JAEEGL016307137.1_pt1 | contig 13536 bp, 10 predicted proteins | sample 9134231 | NCBI WGS metagenome assembly JAEEGL01 (sample SAMN16246548, study PRJNA631951) | gut metagenome | biome: gut microbiome; feature: rumen; material: fiber-attached | host: Bos | place: Iran: Karaj | collected 2018-10
AGCATCCGAAGATGATCATCGGCATGGACGGCGGAATGATCGGTCCGATCGTACCTGCCGAAATGATCAGCGCTGTGGATTCATCCTTTTCATAACCGTCCTCTTCCATCAAAGGAAGCAGGATCGAGCCGACTGCCGTCGTGTCTGCGATCGCCGATCCGGAGATCCCCGCAAAGAGCATGCTTGCAAAAACGGAAGTATAACCGAGACCGCCTCTTACATGACCGAGTAGCGCTTTTGCAAAACGAACGATTCGCTGTGAGATACCGCCGACATTCATAACTTCTCCGGCGAGTACGAAGAACGGGATCGCCATCAGCGGAACACTGTCTACCCCACGAACAATGTTCTGCGCCACATTGGCCGCTGTAATGTCACCCGTCATGATCGACATCAATACGACGCCGGATACCGCAAGGCAAAAGCCTACGGGAAGATACAGAAGCAGCGTGCCGAACAATACGACAAGAAAGATCAAAAGCATCATAAGTCGCCACCTCCCGTCTTCTTTGTTTCGATCAGATCTTTGTTTTTGATAATGCTGCGTATATGCCAGTACAGTTTTGTCACCGCAAAGATCATGATCAGTGCTGCGGCTGCAACGGTGATGCCAAACTTCCATGCATAAGAAAGTCCTGTTGCCGGTGCTTTCCACGCCATATTACTTGCCGTCAGCTGATAACCGCCAAAGCCGATGAGCCATGCGATGTAGATTACAAAGCAGTCAACGATCACCTGACAGATCCGTGCGACCTGCTTCGGAAGTACTTTTACCAGAATATCCAGCCCCATGTGACCGTCTTCCTTGTAGAGCAGAGCCGCACCCAAGAAGCAGACCCAGATCTCAAGGAATCTTGCCATTTCTTCCGACCACGGGATCGCATAATGGAATACATAGCGTGTTAAAACATTTGCAAACACCAGTGTGCACATGATCGCCAATAAAATGGCCGCGATCACTTCCGCAAACTTACAGATTGCATTTAAACACTTCCCCAATACCTTAACTCCTTTCTGCAAATTTCATAATTTATTATTAGCAAACAGAGTTTTTATATACAATTTAAATAAAAGAGGTGCGTTTGCAAAAAACCGACTTTTTTCAAAAAACGGTTTTAGGGCAAAAAACACCCGGCACATCGCTGTACCGGGTGTTTATCATATTCTCCGTGTAAAACTTCTTTAGATCTTGAACATACCGACAAAGCTTTCGATCTTCTCCGCGGAATCGGAAACCGTCTCCGCGCTCTGGTCTACTTCGCGGCTCTCCGCGGCAACGTTCTCGGCACTGTTTGTAGCCGTCTCAACCGTAGCCGTTACTTCCTCTGTGCTTGCAGCCTGCTCTTCCGAGATCGCCGCAACGGAAGATGCGATGTCATTGACTTCATCCATCTTCTTGACCATGTTCCGAACCAGGACTCCGGCATCATCCAGCGACTTGAAGATATCGTTGAACGTCTGCTCTGTCACACTGACAGCCTCGCTGCTCGTTGAGATATCCTGCGAGCTTGCTTCGGACTGCTCCGCAAGTTTCCTGATCTGCGAAGTGATGTCCGTAATGATCTGACTGATCTCCGTCGTCGCGTTGGCACTTTCATTGGCCAGATTGCCGATCTCAGTCGCTACTACGGCAAATCCCTTGCCGGCCTCGCCCGAACGCGCCGCCTCAATGGAAGCATTGAGCGAGAGGAGGTTGGTCTGAGAGGAGATGGCATTGATCATCTCCACGATCGAGTTGATCTTGTTTGCCGCTTCATCGACCGTACGCACAACTTCGTTCATCTCGGACATGGACTCGGAGATCTCACCCATATTCCTGCGAACGTTCTCCATGTCTTTCTGTCCCTGTTTTGCCTTGGACAGAAGCGTTTCCATCGTCTCACCGACCGCATTGCCCTGATCCGTCATCTCGCCCACAGCCTGTGCAAGCTCCGTTGCATTGGTCGCGAGTTCCGTTACGGAATTGGAGACATCATTCATCGTCTCACGGATATTGCCCATCGATTCACTCTGCTCCGCGGCCTGCTGATTCAGGGATGCGGAAGAGTTTCTGCTGTTCTCGGATTCTTCGGCAAGTTTTTCCGTAACACTCTTCATCTTGCCGAGCGTCTCCTTCATCGTCTCAACGTAATCGTACATCCTGTTGTTCATGACGCCGATCTCGTTATTGCCGCCCTTACGGATCTGGATGGTGAAATCACCATCTGCGATATGTACGATGTTATCCGTCAGTTCACGTACCGGCGTCGTGATCTTCTTTTTGATGATCATCATGATGACAGCGGTACTTACGATCAGCATCAGGATTACAAGAACGGAAGTAACGATCGTCAGAGTCGAGAGCTCCGCAAGCACGTCATCCTTCGGTACAAAGGAAACCATCGTCCATGTCGTGTTGGGTACCTCGTTAAACGAAACGTAGTAATCGCCGCCGTTTCCCGCGATCGTCTGGATCGCATTCGCGCCCGCCGTAACCTGGACACCGATCTTCTGAACGAACGCATCGCCCGAGATCTCGGAAGTCTTCTTCCCATTATATTCCTTATTTACTGCAGCGAGGATCGTATCCCCGTCAAGAAGGATGGCCTGTCCCGTCTTGCAAGGCTTATACTCCGCTACCTGATTGGAGATCTCGCCGAGGCGTACATCAACAGCTGCCACACCGCTTTTCCCGTTTAAGAGAGCGATCTCACGAGAGATCGATACGACCATCGAATTGGAATCGAGGTCAAGATATGCTGCGCCCATCGTCATCTTGTTCTTACCGGTACCGTCTACATACCAGTCTCTCGTCGTTGGGTCGTATCCCTCATCCGGTACCCAGCCGGACGGATCCAGATAGCTTTTATCGGAGAAGCCGAAATAGATTCCGGTCGGCGTCTCATTAAATGCTGACATGCATATCTCAAGAGACTTCAGCATCTCCGCATCGCTTGTATACGGCGTATTGGAGACGGTCTCCGTCACTGCATCGTAATAGCCCATGATCTTGCCGATTCTTCCGCCGATATCGTTGGCATACGAGGCTGATTCGTTTCGCAGGCTCTCCTGCGCAGACTCGATGATCACGCTTCTGGATCTCGTAAAAATAAGGAGCGCGATCGCGATGATGAACAGCGCGATCATAGGAAGCAGTATGATCAACAGCTGTGTGCTCAGTTTCCCTGTTTTAGTCGCTTTTGTTTGCTTCATCCTTCACCTCCGTCGTTTATTTCACTGCATACACACACTATATCATATATGTGGCATGCATTCTTCCTTTTTACAGAATATCTTTATAAAATTCTTATAAAAAAGTTTAGCACATAAAAGTAAAAAAGCGTGGGGACCGAAACACGATCATTTCGGTCTTTCCCACGCTTCCTGATAAAATCTCACTGCTGCCTCACTCGCCGTGATCGACCCGACCAGGATCTCATTCTCCAGGCGGATCAGAAGTGCATTCAGGCGTTCATGCTCCGCCCGATACGGCTTCGGGATCTCTCCGGCCTTCGGGAGCACGATGTTTTCGAGATATTCCATTTCTTTCGTTCTGATCGGATCGACGCTGCCCTTCTGCCATCGCCGATAACTCTTGTCGGCAGCCAGCCCCATTCCGCCCATGATCTTATCGAGGTGGATCTGCTCATGGCTGAAGGCATTGATCACATTTGCGCATTCCTGCCCCCAATCCGTGTAGGCTGCGATCGTATAAAATCCGCTCGGCACATAAAAGATCGACCGCTCAAAATGATCGGACGGCCAGGTCGTGATCGCGAGCTCCACACCCGTTTTTGCACCTTTCTGTCCCGTCACAAGATCGTTGGAATGATAAAATCCGCACCAGCTCATATTGCTCGGCCCGTTTCCGCTCGTCAACGGGCTCTCCGCGATGCTGTCACTTTCCGTCTGTCCGAATGCGTTCCTGTCAAAAGCCCAGCCCTCGCGGGAAGCCGTCTCGTACAGCTCAAAGAACGGGAGCGTATCCATGGGATCCTCATAGCCGGGTCCGTTTTCTTCGAAAACGCTTTTCCCTTCGCCGCGAAGAATATATGAAAGGAGATTCAGAGACTGCTCTTCGGGGAGCAGCGTCTTATATCTGGTCTGGTTATAGACGCGTCGGCAATCCAGCGCAAACTCGGAGAGCGTCATCCCGTCCCTGAGCGTTATGCCCGCCTGCGTCGTGATCGCCTCGTTGTAAAGAAGTGCGGGTGCTTTGATCCCGATCGGGATACCGACCTGCCGGCCGCCGAACTGTCCGCACGCAAGGAGCATCGGAGCGATCCCCTCCACCGATATCCTGCCGCTTTCGATATAGGAATCAAGCGGGAAGAGCTGCCTTTTTCCGGCGAAAACGCCAATGTGCCCATAGTCCAGCACCATCAGATCAGGCAGTTCATGATTGGCAGCCGCCATGTACAACCGGTCCCAATAGCCGTTGTCCGAGCCGTAACTTAAGGAAAGTGAGATCCCCGGATGCCGCTTCTCATAGGAGGTCAGGCCCTCCTGCACATCTGCGCCGAATACGTTGTCACCCATCCAGGAAAAGGCAAGTTTCTTCTCACTCTTTTCGGCCTCCGGCAGCTGATCATGGGGTTTCATATGTAAAAATAAATAGAGGATCGCGGCAAACAATACTGCCATGAACGGCAAGACCGCGAACAGAAAAGTCTTTTTCATTACTTCCTTGCAAATGCGGTTCAATCCCTGTATTCTGTGTTTGAAACTGTTACCACTAATCTAATGATTCAAAACATAAGTGTCAAGAGGCGGCTCTGTGCGAACCTTTCAAACCATTATGAGAAAATTTGCGGGAATTTCCATGCGTACGAAGTTCCTGATCATCATACTGCTTTCCAATGCCATGATCGTCGGGTCGCTGTCTGTTGTTTTCAGCATCGTCACCGAGCGGCACCGTGAGGTTCTGTTCAACGAAACGGCTGCACGTCTCGCCTATACGGGGCGCGAGCTCGAGCGTCAGCTCGATTCACTCAAGACGCTTTCCAAAACGATCGCTTCATCGCCCGAAGTGCAGATGCATATGAACACGCTTCGCAGCACTTCCAACTATTCGGAAAAGAAGCGTGCCACGCAGATCCTCAGCATCTATCTGCAGCAGATGCAATATGAAAGTCCTGACGACATCGTCACGTTCTTAAGTCTGCAGACACCCATTACGCAGATCGGGACGCGGCTTGCTTCCACCGGACGGATGTCTCCTTCCACGCATTCTTCGATCCTGCAGCAGGCACTTGCAAACGAAGGTGTGCCAAGTTTTATAAACGATGAGAAAGGCGACTTCGGCCTCATCCTCATCAGAGCTGTCAGACAGGCATCGGACCTGTCCCTCAATAACCTCGGGGCTGTTTTGGTCGGCGTCGACATCCGGCAGCTGATGAACCGCACCATGGAAAATCTGACGGCATCCGGCAATCAGGCATTGATCCTCCATTCCGGTGACTCGCTTTTCTATCACTCGGATAGCCTCGACGAAAAGGCCGCCACCACGATCTCGCGTGATATGAAAGGTGACTACGGGCTTCTTCCGTACGATGGCAAGACTTATTTTGCCGTCAAAGGAAAGCTTGCAAGCTACGGCTGGAGTTATATCTATCTCCTGGACTATACAAGCATGCAGCAGCTTCTGGAAAGAACGCAGATGTTCGTTCTTCTCTGTATGGTCTTCATTACGATACTGATCATCTTCCTCGGGCAGGGTGCGATCGAGTCCACTTTGCGGCATCTTGATAACCTCATGAGCAAGATCATCTGCTTCCGCAAGCAGCAGCCGATCGAGCCGCTCTTCGTCTTTGATTATTCGGATCGTACAGACGAACTCGGCGCTTTGCACAACCAGTTCGATGCCATGACGGACCGGATCAATACGCTGATCCGCGAGAATTATAAAAACGAACTCCTGAAGCAAAAAGCGGAACTGCAGGCGCTTCGAGCGCAGATCAATCCGCATTTTCTCTATAACACGCTGAATTCGATCAACTGGAACGCCAAGGCGATCGGCGCCGATCACATCTCCCTGATGGTCGAATCACTCGGCAAGATCCTGCGTATGTCGATCAGCAATGTCGACGCCCCGTTTACGGTAGGCGACGCCGTGGAGATGCAGGAAGCGTATCTGACGATCCAGAAGATCCGCTATGAAAAGCGTCTGGAATACAGGATCGATATTCCGGAAGAATACTATCCGATCCCTGTTCCGCGTCTGATCCTGCAACCGATCGTGGAAAATGCCGTTCGCTACGGTGTCGAGGAGAATCTGGACACCACTTTTATCCTCATCACCGCCAAAAAAGACGGCGACGACCTCGTTTTCACCGTGCAGAACAGCGGATCGGAATTCCCGGACGATCTTCTGCAGAATCTGAGCAATAAGACCGTGGTCCCGCACGGATTTGGGATCGGACTTTTGAATATTCACAAGCGTCTCAGGTATACATACGGTGATTCGTACGGACTGATGCTTGAAAATACAGACGAGATGGCAACTGTACACATCAGGGTACCCATCTCGCCGGAAGGAAAAGGTACACCTCATGCTGAAACTGATCATCGTTGACGACGAACCGATGGTTTGTGAATCCATGCGTTCCATGATCGACTGGGATGCGATCGGGATCGAAGTGATCGCAACCTGCAGTAACGGGATCGACGCTCTGGATGTCATTATCGACGAGCATCCCGACATCGTCATGTCGGATATCAAGATGCCTGTCATGGACGGGATCGAACTTTTAAAACACGCAAAACAGATCAATCCCAAGGTGGAATTCATCTTCATCACAGGCTTTGCCGAGTTCGAATATGCAAGAACTGCCATGAAATACGGCGTACACCACTATCTCATCAAACCATGCGGCGAAAAGGAGATCCTGGAAGCCGTCTCAGCCGTGGCAAAATCTGTTCGTGCCTCCAAAGAAGCATTCTCCGTTGCATTCTCCAATCCGGAATTCGCAATGCAGAACCATCTCGTTGCAAAGTACTTCGGCTATGAAAACATCTTTAAGGACAGATGGGCGGAACAGACGACCATCGAGCAGGAAAAAACACCGTATATCTGCGTGGAGCTTTTCCCGTTCCCCGCAGAGAAGGGGGCCGACCTTGTGAAAGCGCTGCGTCATGACTGGGTCAAAAACTACCCGCAGATCCCGCTTCACATCGTATCGACCCATACCTCGGCGCAGATCTTTTTTGAAGACAACGGAGAGTTTTCTTCGGATGCTTTTGAAAGATCGGCAAAAGATTACATGATGCGTTACTTCGGTGAGATCCGGAATATCGTTTTCAGGAAGTACAAGAATCTTAAGTGCCTGATCGATGCTCTCGTTCCCTACATGAAAGCCACGGATGTCGTCTACTTCTATCGGGAAGGTCAGCAGATCCCGATCGAAAGTTCGCATTCACTGATCGACTCCTGTATGCTGGCAGCCGAGAAGATCCTGACAGGTTCCGATACGGAAAAGGAGCATGCACGCTTTGAACTGTCCCACATGCTGAACCGAAGCGACAGCCTGTATACACTGCAGGGTATCATCTCCATTCTGATCCGCAGGATCGACGCAGATCGTGATCTGAATCCCGATCTTGCTTTTCACGCACAGCTCTACAGCGATATCGAAACCCTGACGGAAGCCTTTATCACATGGCTCTCGACCGTCGACGAAAAAAAGAAGACCGCATCCGAATACAAGGATTATATTCAGACAGCGATCTCCTATGTGGAAGAACATATCAGCGATTCTTCGCTCTCGCTGAAATGGATCTCCGAAAATATTCTCTTTATGAATGTCGATTATGTCAGCAAGCAGTTCTTAAAGCAGACCGGCATGAAGTTCTCGCAGTATCTGAACAAGCTCAGGATCGACAAGGCAAAACTGATGCTGATCAACGCACCGGAAATGACCATGAACGAGATCGCCGAGGCGATCGGCTGCGGAAACAACCCGTTCTATTTCAGTCAGCTCTTTAAGAAGCAGACAGGCCAGACACCTTCCGCATTTGCAAAGGTGCAGAAAAAGATCCGCTAGGCTTCCGGTTTCTGCTCCTGTTCTTCACTTTCCGCTTCCGGAGCCGCGTTCTGCGCACTGCGCTTTGCAGATCTTCTTGCGGCGAGCACGCCGATGAGCCTAATGACCGCCACGGTCAAAACCAGAAAACCGACGATCACCAGGATCAGAAAGACGATCGATACACTGTTTTCAATGATCCAGAGCGCTGCCGGCAGCGCTGCAAAGCAAAATGTACCCGCGATCAGAAGATGCCCGATCAGCCACCCCGCCTCGCTCGTTGCGATCAGGACAGCAAAGGAGAGCACGGAGATCAGCGCGATCAGCGATGTGATCAGCAGGATGCTTTTGATCCTGCCGGGGTCTGACCCTGCAAGAAACGAACCGGCGATCCCCTCTTCACTCCCGAGGACGGAAGACAGATAGATGCCGAAGATGCCGACAAGCAATATGACGACCGCGTCAAGGATCAGCACAAAGCGCCGAACTGTGCCCGCTTTCTTAAATGACAGCAGCATCATAAACAAAAGTCCGACTCCAAAACAGAGGAGCGATAGGATCCCGAACACGCCGCTGTACAGATTTCCGACCGTTCCGGTCACAAATCCTTTTCCGACGGCAGAAATACCGGATGACGAGATCACTTCAACCTGATCGCCGTACGCCCCGTTTTGAAAAAAGCGAACAAGCGATACGATAAAGCCGATCACGGACAGGACCACCATCACCGGAGGCAACAGCGCAGCTGCCCCGATCAGCGGATCGTTTTTGATGTTTTTGATTGCATCGATGTTTTTGGCAAGCATTTCTTTCATCTTCAAAACCCCCATACAAACGTTTTCTCAAGTATAACATAAGCTAATACAGAAGTGTCAGGCCATAGAATGCGACAAGATGCAGCGGATAGAAAAGATAGCATGCAAGCTTTCCGGGCATCCTGCCTTTACTGCCGTTATAACGATCGATCGGAAAGAGGGACAGAAGCCCCGAAACCTCCGTCAGCGCAAGGAGCATCCCCTTTTCCGGAAAAGGTGCGTGAAAAAGCGGCACTTCCCCAATATACGGCACCAGAAAGAAAAGGAGCATGGAAAGTGTACCTATCCACAAAACAAAACGGTCTGTGCGAAGGTATAAAAGGTAAAACAGAAGGATCAGGTATACACCCGCAAAGCCGTAATCCGTCCGAAGAAGCACGGCAAGAACGCCAAATGCGGCTGCCGATACCGCGCGCAGCAGATAAAACAGCGGAGGGCACCCTTTTTTCAAAGGATCCAAAAGGTCCCAGAGTGCGATCAGAAGGCCGCCCAGAAAAAGGGTCAGGATCGTATTCTGATGCGAAGGATCCCAGAATACACGCGCACGGCACAGATCATACGGGATCTCCGAAACAAGTGCCAGAAGAAAAAGGCGAAGCAGATAGCGCACACGGCTCCCCGTATGGCGCATAGCCTCTGCCACAAAAAAGGCGAACAAAAAAAGAGCGGGCCTCCCCAGCGTCCGCAAAACATTGTAGAGCGGATCGTCGGCGGGTACCGCTCCGATCCCGTTCAGATACGGCTCCAGCAAAAAAGCTGCCGTGTGATCGCACAGCATGGAGCCGTATGCAATATATTTTATCCGGGAAGCATTCATCGGTTCGCTCCTTAGTGCCTGCGATCATTCTTATGCGCATACATGCGAAGGTCCGCGCGCTGGAAAACATCTGCGACCGTCTTGTCTCCTGCGGCAGTAAAGATCGCCATACCGCTTGAAAATTCCGTGTAACTGCGAAGCTGTCTGAAATGCGCTTCACGATTCTCATAGTCGCCGTCTCTGAGGATCACGACAAATTCGTCGCCGCCGTAGCGGAAAACAGGCGAATGCACATAGACAGAGCAGATATCCGCGCAGCATTTCTGGATCAGTCGGTCGCCCTTCTTATGACCGCCCGTGTCGTTCATAGCTTTCAGTCCGTTCACATCACAGACAACCACCGCAAAAGCAGGGGCCCTCCCCTGTTCGATCAGCTCGTTGAGTTCTTCTTCCAGTTCCTGATAAGCACGCCTGTTGCCGACATGCGTCATCGAATCCTTGCTTGCAAGCGCATTCGCTTTCGCGATCTTTTCCTCGCTCTGGCGCTTTAAGATATCATACGATGAGATCTCGGAAAGACGGCTCTTTAAGACATTGCCGCCGAGCATGAAACCACCGATCGCACAGATCATGACATTGGTGATATCCGCGACAGCGATCGTGTAGCCTTTACAATAAATATCCAGCACACTGTACAGAATAAAATGCAAAAGGACGTACAGTGCCAGATGATGAAGCGGTATGACATACAGCAGGAACAGCATGAAGAAGAAAACCGGATGATAGACCGACATATTCCCCGGATCAGAGATCGGCCCGACCATCAGAAGGAACAGGAATGAGACCTCTCCGCAGATCAGGCTGTCAAGCAGTGAGTGGCGAAGAAACGGCCACGGATTCTTCTTTCTGATATGGGATAACAGGGAAAAGCAAACGATAAAAAACCAGCAGGTCTGTCTGATGTAGGGATTCCCTTCTCCCATCAGAAGATAGCTGTTAACTAGATATAACGCTGACAGGATCGGGATCAGTCTGACCATAATATCATTGATATGAACATTGTATGCGTTGATCAGCGTCTTATGCTCTTGAAAAAACGTGGCGGGCTGGCTGCCGTAGCACCACTTTCGGAGTCGATCCATGATATCTTCCCTATCATTCACCAATGGGCTCTGGTTTACAAGCAAAATTATCAATTATTATAACGCGGGATGCCTGCTTTTGCAAAAGTTTCATGACATATTCTCATTAAAACATGTAAAATAGGAAACAGAGAATGAACGAAAGGAGACAGACTATGGCAAAACGAATCTTAGACTGTTATGCATCAGATTTTGATTCTTTCAATAAAAACGAACTGCTCGAATCGATCAGAAAGGCAGAAGGACGTACGATCCTGGCAGAAACGATCGGCGTGTTCCAGCCGCTTCTGATGGATGTCACAAATGCAGAGCTAGCTGCATCGATGGGCGCAGATCTCATCCTGCTCAATATGTTTGATGTATGGGATCCCGTTGTGAACGGCCTGCCCGACATGGGGCCTTCTTTTGACAAAAAGGATACCATCCGGCTCATCAAAAAGCTCACCGGGCGTCCCGTCGGGATCAACTTAGAGCCTGTGCGGGCGGGCTTCCGGGCTGAAAGCGCGATGAGTGAGGGCCGCAAGGCGACCGTGGAGAACGGCAGGCGCGCCGCAGAAATGGGCGCAGACCTCATCCTCCTGACCGGAAATCCCGGCACGGGCGTTGGGAATGATGAGATCACGGCAACTCTGTCATCCTACAAAGAAGCGTTCGGTGACAGGGTGATCCTGGCAGCCGGCAAAATGCACGCTGCAGGGATCTTAAACGAAGCAGCCGATAAGATCATCACCAAAGACGATATCCGGCATTTTGTAGATGCCGGCGCTGACATCATCCTGCTGCCCGCTCCCGGAACCGTACCCGGCATCAATGAACAGCTTGTGACAGATCTTGTCGCATACGCGCATTCGCTCGGGGTTCTGACGCTGACCGCGATCGGCACATCGCAGGAAGGCGCCGATACCGATACGATCAAGCGCATCGCTCTGATGTCCAAGATGACCGGAACCGATATCCATCACCTCGGAGACAGCGGCTATCCGGGCATCACCGTGCCCGAGAACATCACGGCATATTCCACAGTGATCCGCGGCATCCGGCACACCTATCGTCGCATGGCGATGTCGATCGAGCGATAGCAAGTATGATACACTTATAGCGATCAATATAAACATACTATGGGGAAGAGAGAAAACACTATGAAGAAACGATTGATGAAAGCATTGGCAATGCTCCCGGCATTGACCGCTGCAGCCGCTTTGGCACTGCCCATGGCTGTATCTGCCAAAACGGCGCCCAAGGAAGATTTTTCCAAAGAACTGATCATCCTGCACACCAACGACTCCCACGGTCATGACATCACCGAAAAAGGCGTAAGCCTCGGCAGCGCAGGCGTAAAGGCGATCAAAGAGTACTATGAGGAAAAGGGTGCGGATGTCCTGCTTCTGAATGCCGGCGACGTCATTCAGGGTACGGTTCTTTCAACCATCACGCAGGGTAACTCCGCCGTTGATTTTGCGAACGAAGTCGGCTATACCATGATGACCGTCGGTAATCACGAATTCGACTACGCGGTCGCACACGGCAGATCGCTTTTGGAAAAAACAAATTTTCCGGTCCTCTCCGCAAACATCCTGTACAAAGATTCCGGTAAAAATGTTTTTCACGCAAACATGATGACCGTAACGCCGAAGGGCTACAAGGTCGGCATCTTCGGACTGACCACTCCCGCAACGGTCTCTGTCTCCATGCCGTCTCATGTAAAAGATTTCAGATTCCTGGCAGGGCGTGAACTGTATGATTGTGCCCAGGCTCAGATCAACTACTTAAAATCGCACGGATGTGATCTGATCATCTGCGTCGGGCACCTCGGAACAGACGACTCGGATGCACCGAACCGCTCGATCGATGTACTCAACAACACCACCGGCATCGATCTTTTCATTGACGGTCACAGCCACACAGAGATCCCCGGCGGCATGAAAGTCGGTGATTCCCTTCTGACCAGCACGGGCTGCTATCTTGCAAACCTGGGCAAGGTCGTATACGACGGAAAAAGCATGACCGCTTCCCTGATCTCCGCTGCAGACTATAACGGTCCTTATGACCCCGATCTCATGGCACTGGATGATGCGTACGACGCATACGTGGAAGAAAACACCAGCCAGGTTTTCGCAAAGACATCCGTTGTCCTAAACGGCACAAAGGAAGGCGGTGAGATCAAAGACGCAAGCGGAAACGTCATCACAACCGTTCCTGTCGGCAGCCGTACCGGCGAGACCAATTACGGTGATCTTGCAGCTGACGCACAGCTTTATGCAGTCCGGAAAGAAGGCGTTCAGGCTGATTTTTCCATCATAAACGGCGGAAATGTCAGAGCCAGCATCCTGCCGGGCGATATCACCAAAAAGCACCTGATCAATACATTCCCGTTCAGCAACACACTTTGCACCGTACCGCTGACCGGAAAAGAGGTCCTTGAGATGCTCGAAGCATCCTGCTCCGCATGCCCCGGGGCGATCGGAGCATTCCCGCAGGTTGCGGGCATCAGCTTTACGATCAACACCGGCATCCCTTATGAAAAGGGCGCAGCCTATGAGGGCACAACCTTCTTTGCTCCCGCCGCACCCGGCAAGCGCATCACTGATGTGAAGATCGGCGGCGTACCGCTTGATCTGAACAAGACCTACGTGCTTGTTGCCAACGACTTTCTCATGGACGGCGGCGACACCTACGCGGTATTAAAGCAGCCGTACCTAAGATCCGGCAAAAACCTGGGGCTCGGCCTTGAATCCGCAGTCATCGACTACATCGCAGACGTGCTCGGCGGCACCGTGGGCGATACCTATGCAAAGCCGCAGGGGCGGATCGTGATCAAGTAA
>JAEEGL016586269.1_pt1 | contig 13536 bp, 10 predicted proteins | sample 9134231 | NCBI WGS metagenome assembly JAEEGL01 (sample SAMN16246548, study PRJNA631951) | gut metagenome | biome: gut microbiome; feature: rumen; material: fiber-attached | host: Bos | place: Iran: Karaj | collected 2018-10
CGCTTTCGGACATAGTCGAAAGCGGCTTTTTCTCCGCTTTCTTTCAGAATCGTCAACATCTTTTCAATTTCTGCAGCTGTCTTCGGATGAATGAGGAGATTCATTTCGTGAGAAGTATAGTATTGAAGAGGTGCCCCATCATAGTAGTTTTCGCCGAGATAGATTTTGCTTGCCGCAATACGGTCACAGAACATTTCGGCGATAAAACGAAGCGGCATCGGATTTCCACCGTAGACCCAGGTTCCGTCCGGTTCCTGTCGATAATCCACCCAGTATTCCAGATGGTGCCGGTTTCTCCCTTTGTGATGAAGCCAGGCCAAGGTGATGCCTGTTTCATTCCGCTCTGCATCATTCGGACTCCTGTCACCCTGGTAATATTTCGCGCCGAGCCAGAATTCTATGGGAGAATATTTGCTGAGATCGTGCGTCAAACCCTGCCATACCAGCCCCAACCGCCAGCAGTACCGACAGACAAGATGGCGGTGCCGTGTGATGGTGATGAAGTGTTTCAGCGGGTGAAGTTTATTTGGTTTTTTGTTTATTGAACGCATTGCAGACAAAATCCCTACCTTGAATAAAGTGGTTTTGAAAGTATATCATGGAAAAAAGAAAAAAGAAAGAAATTGTTTCCTTGAAGGCTCTCTTGATGTGTGGTATAGTGCCGTCAGATTATGAAACCTGTTAGCTTGAAAAATATAGTATACTGCGGCTGACGACTCAAGGTTTATGCAGAAGGATGATCTTCCGAAGGAGGGCAATAGAATGCCAAGCGACTTTGAAATAGTACTGAAAAAATATCATGGAACGGAAGTTCATGTCACTATCCCGGACGGTGTGACGGAAATCGCAAGCAATGCATTTTCAGACTGCACAAACCTTACTTCGGTCACTATTCCTGACAGTGTGACAAAAATCGGAAATAATGCATTTTATAAATGCAAAAGCCTTACGTCGGTTACTATCGCGGATGGTGTAACAGAAATCGGAGACTATGCTTTCGAAGGCTGCTCAAAGCTGAAAGAAGTCGTTATTCCGTGTAGTTTGATCAAAATTGGAAGAGGGGCATTCGACTCCTGTATAAAACTTGATTCGATTGTCATACCAGACAGCGTAACAGAAATCGCTGATGGAGCATTTGCATTCTGCTCTGGAGTGACCTTCATATGCGGCGAAGGATCGTACACACATTATTACTGCCTAGATAATCTGCGTCCGTATATTTTTGATTACCAGTTTGAAGCATTTCATGGTCTGCTTCCGCAGGGATATAAAAAGCTTGCATCGCCTTTTCTTGCCGACGAAGAAAAGCCGTATGTTTTCATCAGCTATTCTCATAGGGACAGAGACGTAGTTCTGCCGATCCTCAAAGCACTGTACGAAGCCGGCTGGAAAATCTGGTATGATGAAGGCTTGACGATCGGTGACAGATACGACGAAACGCTGGAAGAACACGTCAGAAACTGTTCAGCTTTTTTGCTCTTTGCATCGACAAATTCCATCAGGAGTTATTATTGCATTGAAAATGAGATCCCCTGGGCAATCGAATTCGGCAAGCCGATCATCCAGTGCGATCTTGACGAAGGACTCAACTTTGAAATACATGAAAGCCAAACTGCGGCAACAGTAAGTTCGGAAGAGATCGAGTCGGCGCTGGAAGCAATCACCGGGCTAACCAGAGGTGAACGCCGCGAGGCTAAAGGAATTTCAGTTGTTGTGAACCCGGTTGACAGAGACAGCGTGGCCGACGACGGTTTTGCCTACTGCCTGTATATCGGCAATAACAATGCGGCCGCCAGGGCAATCATGTTGGAGGCAAAGAAAGGAGGCTGCACGCTTTACGATGCGGTTGAAGAAGGTACAGATGAAGAGAAGCTGCGAAACTGCGCGTGCCTGATAGTTTTTCTTGATCAGGCGTTTCTGGCGGATGAAAGCCTTACAAAGACACTGACTGAAGCTTATCATGCCGGGAAAGATATCGCGGTCTGTCAGCTCGAAAGCATCAGTAACGATGATCTTCCGCAGGAACTGCTCGGACTGCACAAGATGCAATGGCTGCATTTTGCTTACGGCATCGACGCCGACATGAACACAAAGCTCGCGCGCCATTTGCAGAAAAGAGGCTGCCGAAACACCGCAATTTTGCCCGATTTCGAATACGAAAAAACGGATAAAGGCATCGTGATCAAAAGATATACGGGGATGGATCCGAACCCGCGGATAGAGAGTGAATACGGCGGCATACCCGTGACGGAAATAGACGATGATGCTTTCAGCAGCTGTGTTCATTTAAAAACGATCGCGATCCCGGAAAACGTGAAAAAAATCGGAAAAAAAGCATTTTGGGATTGTATCTGGCTAACTTCGATCAGTATCCCTGACAGCGTGACGGAGATTGGAGAAAACGCATTTTATGAATGTGTTAAACTGACTTCGGTTACCATCCCAGGCAGCGTGAAAGAAATCGGGCGCTTTACATTCAATCTTTGCACAGGTCTTATATCGGTCACAATCCAGGAAGGTGTGGGATCAATCGGACGCGGCGCGTTCACATTATGCCTGAACCTGCCTTCCATCACCATCCCAGACAGCGTGACGAAAATCGCTTCCGATGCATTTTACGGATGCGGAAACCTGACATCGATTATCATCCCAGACAGCGTGACAGAAATCGGAGATTATGCATTCATCAACTGCCCGAAACTTACCGTAACGTGTTCGCCTGATTCTTATGCATGGAAATACTGTGAGGAGAACAATATACCAGTTATATCATAAAGTCACGATCGAAATTATTATAGCTTGGTAATAAGTTATATTGGACAATGCTATCTTTAGATTACAGTACAGTAAGTCAGCGACAAATAAATAATTAATTGGAGAGTTATCATGGAGAAAAGCTCATCAAACAGTAGACTTGTTCCGGGCATCGGAAGAATCCCCTTTCCTGCATACCGGGGAAAAGACCCGTATATATTTGTCAGTTATGCACACAAGAATGCCGAAATGGTATTTGCAGAGATCAACCGTTGGAATAAACAGGGTTACAATGTGTGGTATGACGAAGGAATTGCTCCAGGCAACGAATGGGCCGACGAGATTTCTGATGCTCTGGAACATTGCAGTCTATACGTTGTATTCCTGACACCTGACGCAGTTGATTCTAAAAATGTCAGGGATGAGATATATTATGCTCTTAGTATAAAACTACCAATCATTGCAATCTATCTGGAAAAGGCGGAATTGAAAGGCGGCCTAAAACTCCGGCTCAGTTCCACACAGGCAATCAAAAAATATACGATGGGGGAAGAAGAATACATTTACAAATATGTTTCCGCATTTCATCAATACGGATTTGCTGTTCCTGCGATATTGAGGATAAATGAGGAAACTGACCATTACGAGTTCCTGAAGGAGGAGGGAGAAGACCTCGATAAAATAGCAGAAATCATTTACAGAAAATGGCATCCGGATCATGAAAATGTCAGTTTTTATAATCTTCCTGATAGCGAAAAATTCATCTATATAAACGAAGCCATCCGAATGTTCTGCGTTGCAGAAGCATCCGGAACAAATATCTACCCGTCCAGATATTCTATGGGAATCCGCGTTTTTCCGGGTGCTATAGATTTCCGCATCCTGGAGAATGCACAGAAGCTGTTTGCCTCAAAAATGAAAAAGAGCGGATGGAGCGACGGCTGTTGCGATTATGAGAAAAAAACTTATCCTATCGCACCGCTGGGCTACCGATCAGAGATAGAAGAAGATCGTATGATCCGACAAATCAGGAACATACAGGAAAACGGATTTGATTTCTTTACTCCTATATCGATTGAAGAAAAGAAAGCATTGTTTGAAAAGGTTTTTCAAGCACTCAATTCTGTCAGCACAACACAGGAAGCGGAGAAATATCGGATCACCTATAGTAACTTTATCGAGATTACAGACATGGCAAACGATGCGAATATTCGGTTGTCTGGCAGTTGTCTGGCAGCAGATAATTAAACCATCTATTGCTTTCTTGAAGACAGGATGATTTTGTGCTATAGTGCTGTCAAATTTGTGAAAAACCAGGAGACGAAAGATGCAGGGATTTCGTATTGCAAATCTGATGATACAATCGTTGTATCTTGTATTTCACCTGCTTTTTATCCTTTTCTTATACCACAAAAGGCAGGCTACTCCTGTCTGGATATGGTTTTTCCGATTTTCTGTAGCGCTTTGGATCTGGGTGTCCGGTCGTTTTATGGAGACTATTGTATATCTTTTCTTTCCAGAAAATAACGCTGCATATGTATTCGCCGCTAACTATCAGTATATTGGAAACACGATCGCTGTAGTGGAATATGTCATCTGGGTTCTTTACCTTGCCGGATATGACAAGCTGGCGGACAGCAGGACGATACGTCTTTTCCTTTTCGCATGCCCTCTGATAATCTGTTCCCTGGTTTTCACCAATCAATGGCATCAGCTATTTTATACAAAACTTGTGATGGGAGAAAGAGTCGAACACGGGGCTCTGTTTAAACCATGCGTTGTTTGGATGTATCTGATTCTACTGTACGGATATGTGATTTCGATCCGTAATATTCTGAAATCAGGAAAAGAGAAAGGAAAGCAGATCGTCATGTTTTCCCTGTTTCCGATGCTGCCCGCTATAGCAGTGCTTGCCCGTTCCATCACCGGCGTGGATAGGCTGGACTATACTCCTATGGTGATGACCATCACAATTCTCTGCCTGTATCAGATTGTTTTCCGGTACCACTATGTCAATATTGTGCCGGCATCTATCCGGGAAGCTATGGAACAAACTGCCCATCCCATCGGTATTTATCATCCGGGGAGGAATGAACTATTATATTTTAACCGAGCTGCAGAAAAATACGCTGATGCAGCAGAAGTCTTTCTTCCCCAGCTTTCCGCGACAGGAACCCGGGTAGAGGGTGATTATGACGAAAAGCATCTGTTGATTGATGTTACAGCGCTGCCGGAGGAAGAGCCGGTTCTTGTAACCGTTACGGATGTGAGTGATGTTATGGAGCAGCAGGCGAAACTCAATGCACAGATACATGAGCTGGAAAAGCTCCACCTGGAACTTGAGGAGGCAAATCGCAATATCGATGCATACCTCGGATCTCTGTACAGCACGGAAGGACTCCGTGAAAAACAGGATTTGATAGCGGAGACGTATGCGATGGTTTCACAGACATTCAGAACTGTGGAAAACAATCTCATCACGGCAGAGGAAAGCACGGAAGAGAGTGAAGCGCGGCTTCTGGATAATCTCCGGTTGACCAGAGAGTGTATCACAGCGATTCGCCAGGCCGTGACAAAACTGAAAGCGGGATAAGCATGGATCTTTTCGAAAAATCATTCAGACTGTTACCGGATACCATAATAATAACGGATGTTTACTGGTATGTTCTGGACTACAACCGGGCGGAACCATTCAGCAGAATCCGGAAAGGAGAGAGTCTGAACCGTTATATGACTGACTGCAGAAACATTACCGCCGGCAGGTATGAATATAGCGGAAAGACTTATCAGCGCAGTACGACACCGGTATATGAGAACGGAATGCATGTGGGATATGTTGTTTACCTTGCCGATATCACGGAAAAAGAAAAACTGGTGGAACAAAGCCTCCGAAAAAGCGCAGAACTAGAAGAAATGACAAAGGAGCAGGCGAAGGCAAACGCAGAGCTTGAGGAATATGTTCAACAGGCGGAAGCGCTGTGTGAATATGAAGAGCAGGTACGTATAGCGCGGAGCATCCATGATGATGCCGGGCATGCGCTCACCTTATTGAACACGATTTCACAGATGTGTCTGCAACTCAGAGAAACAGATCCTGCAAAATATCAAAGCCTGTTGGAAGAAGGCATAGCCATTTGTGAAGCCGCAGAGGTGAAAAAGCATCGCAATGTACATTCCCATGCCTCTCTGAGAGAAATACTGGAAACCATGAGGGACACAAGCGCTTTCCCTATAGATCTGATCATCACGGGAGAAGAACTGGAAATTGCAAGGTCACTCTATACAGTTATCGAAGAAGTCTGTAAGGAAGCCTACCATAATACCCTTTCACATTCCATGGCAGACAGGATGATGTTTGAAGTATCTATGGATCCGGGTTCGCTGACCATTCGAATTTCAGATAACGGAAGTTTTCATGGGACGTTTGAGAAAGGATTCGGATTAAGCACCATGGAAGAGAATGTCAGAAAGTCAGGAGGATCCATTTCTTTTGATGTACAAGAGGGAAAAGGGTTTGGTATTTCTGCTGAATGGAGGACAGAAGAATGAGTGAAAAGATCAAGGTTCTTCTTGCGGATGATCATCCGCTAATGACAGAAGGATTAAAGCTGACGATCAGCGCGTGGGAGGAATTTGAAGTTGTCGGTATCGCATCAGATGGCCAGGAAATGGTCGAACTGAGCATGAAACTGAACCCAAATCTAGTAATCGCTGACATGCAGATGCCTAAAATATCCGGACCTGAAGCCGTCCGGCAGATCAAGGAGAGACTCCCCGGGGTTCATGTTATGGCATTTACAACCTTCAGTGACCCGGAAACCGTTTCCGAAGCCATGAAAGCAGGCTGCGATGGCTTCCTGTTGAAGGTGATCGAGCCGGAGAAACTGAGGGTATCGCTTCTCTCTGTTGCAGGCGGACTGCATGTTTATGATGAGAGTGCAATGAAACAGATGGAAAGGAGCCTGAGAGAAGAGACAGAAGTCTCTTTCAATCGGCGAGAGGTGGAGATTCTCCGTTACATTTGTCAAGGGATGACCAATACGGAAATTGCGGACAAACTGCATTTACGTCCCGGCACCGTGAAAAACATGGTGTCGCTGCTGCTCAGCAAGAGCGGCTGCATCAGCCGTGCCCAATTAGCCAGATATGCTACGGGAAAAGGGCTGATAAAATAAATAACTGGATCCTCATAAAAAGTGCCGAATGGAATGACCATCGGCACTTTTTTTGCATGACGAATCGAAATATAATACATATATAAAAGTTTATTCTTTTTGCCCTTTTAGAAATGTCTGAAAAGGTAGGGGATACTGGAATCTTTTTTTCTAGAAGCAATAAAAACCAGGAGGTTATACTGATGAAAAAGCTGTTTGCAATTTTTCTGACTCTGGTACTCTTTTCGCAATGTACAATTCCGGTTCTGGCAGATTTTGGGGACGGGCTGGATGACTATCTTTATTCTACGGGAAGCAGCGGAGTAACCCTGACGAAATACTTCGGAGAAGGTGAAAGCACGCTTGTGCTCCCAACCGAAGTGGAAGGGCTGCCCGTGACTAGAATCGGGGAAAAATGCTTTGAAGACCATAATGAAATAGAAGCGGTTGTTCTCCCTGAAACCCTGAAGGTGATAGGGTACCGTGCTTTCTACGGATGTTCAAAGCTTTCCGATATGAATGTTCCGGACACTCTGGAGCAGACAGGTGGCTGGGCTCTTGCTCATACGGGCTTCACCAGCTTTGCGTTTCCGGAAGGGTTTGACTCGCTTGGATACGGGACTTTTTACGGCAGCAGCAAACTGGAGACCGTGATCCTGCCGGAAGGCGTGGATTCCATCGGTGAAAACACTTTCCGCGGCTGCGGCAAGCTGCAGAGCGTGACCATCCCCTGCGCAGATATCGAGATCAATATCAAGGGGTTTGAGGAAAACAGCAAGGTGACTATTATTGGTGTTCCCGGGAGCTATGCAGAAAAATATGCGAAAGCGATCGGCATCGGATTTGAAGAATACCATAAAAAAGAAGAATCCTCGGTCACTGAAGAAGAATCCGCCGCAGGCTGGCTTTGCCCGAACTGCAGTAATGAAAACACCGGCAATTTCTGCCCCTTCTGCGGAACAAAAAGACCGCCGGAAGAAATCATCTGCACCGAGTGCGGGGAAGTTTATCCTCCAGATATAGACTATGCCTTTTGCCCGAACTGCGGAACAGCATTGCAAAAGTCTGAGGAGCCTCCGGCATCTGCTCCTGTTTTACCAGCCGACCCTGAACCGATTTCTGCATCTTCCAAAACGTCGAAACCGACGCCCGAACCTGCTCCTATCCCAGAACCGGCACAGGAATCTGCGCCAGGCATATCCACTGATGAGACAGTCCCGGAAGGACTGGTCGGAGACTGGCAGGGTGTCGGGAAGCCGAAAAACGGAGGGCCTTCCATCGATCTTACAATTCATATTGAAGAAGACGGGACCGGCAATTATACGTTTGACCAGGCGGGCTATCATGAAAGTTATCCGTTCACGATTTCCCAGGAGGGAAACCGTTTTTCAGTAGATATCCCGGCTACCAGCCAGCTGGGCAGCGTAGACGGAACCTGGGAAGTGAAAGATGGGGTGCTTCTGCTGGATATCACATCTACCTTTACCAGCGGCGGCAGCTATTCCTATAATGCAGAATGCAGTAAGATTTCATCGGTAGCAAAGGAAACCGAGACTGTGAATGAGAACCAGCAGGGCATAGCAGGAGAGTATTCCTGGCTTTCCTACACGCTGACAGTGGATTCAGCTGAAATCGTCCCCGGAACGGAAGTGGATATTTCCCCACTCAGCACAATCAAGGATAAGAAATTTGCAAAAATCCGGTTCCTTGCGAAAGAGGGCAAGATCCTTCTGGAGGATATTCAGGACGACAGCAAGATTGATCAGTTCGTGCTTACCGATTCACAGGGGAATGAGCTCCCGCTTTACTCTGTGAACATGTGGGGAGTGGGTTTTGATGCCGAAAAGGGCACTTTCAGCACTTTTGATACCCAGGAAGGCTTTGCACTCCTGTACCTTACAGATGGTACGGTGACCATAGACAGCCTGACACTCGGCGTAAATGAGTGAATATAAAAAATAAACAGAAAAGACTTGAAAAATGAAAAACTCACATGATGATATCATAGGAGTCGTTGTCGCAGCAGTGATTGAGGGATTCTTAGGTACTTTGATTAAGTAATTATCCCAAGAAAGAGCCCGACTATGGATGGAAAGACAAGAAATATTCAGAGGGGAGATGCAAATTAATGTGGATAGTTTATCTTATTTGTTTGATTCCGATGTTAGCAACTGTATATAAAATGAAAGAACTGGGTTATTCTCAAGCCACATCAAATGTGACCGGGATAGTAGTTGAGATAGCTGTGATTGGTTTTGTCGTTGCTTTAACGAAGCTGATAGGGCGAATAAAAAACAAAAAATCGAATACAGCAAAAACGAATATTTCAGGTGAAGCGCAATCAGATATTCAAAACAAAAAACAGGAGCCAACATCTGCGGCAGGATCAAAGCCAGTAGTAAAGGGACCATTGCTGGTATACTTTGACATTGACAAACTTGGTAAAGGGGCATATGGCCTTGCAGCTGGAAAGACTGTTGCTCAGGCAATTCCTGCTTCCATGTTAGAGGGGATAGTAATATATAGCGGTGATTCCCAGGCTGCGCTTCATGGAACAGCGAACGAATACGTGGTTTGCATGACAGGAAGGGACGCAATATTAGATGCGGTGGAAGAACGCTTACAATCAGATAAAAGTATGAAAACATTACTCTCTTCAACGGGCATCAAAAGAGGACAACACAACGAGCCGTTGGTTATAGATGGTACAGTGCAAAGCGGAACACTCATTGATCCCCCGGGAAGAAGCACCAGCTTTTGCGGAGTTGGAATCAGAAATACCTGGGAGAAACAAAAGGAAAAGGAAAATGTGAATCACGAATCAGCCGTAATAAAAATCCCTGAAAGTGCGACACCATACAAGTGGACCGGTGACGCAGAAAAGATGCTTGCGGCAATTCCAAAAACATGGGGGGTGGAGATCGAAGCCTATACAATAAATGAAACTGACGCAATGGTAATGGAGCAACAATCTCCTATGGATAAGAATATTCGCACAGAACAGGCTCAATATGCAGTTGAACAGTCATCTAACAGCATTTTTTGGCATGAGTATGGGGCGTGGGTGGATTTCAAGTACGCAAAATTCCTTTATAAAGATAAATTATATTATATCAATGTCTCTCCTACGGTTAAACTAACACAGACCATGTACGATCGGAAGGGAGATCTGAACAACATGGCAAAAATCCTAATCTGCTTTGCCGCGCAAGCGGGAGTAAACCGAAATTTACTTCTATTTGTTCTAAAGGGAGAGCTGCACGATCAGACATAAAACAATTATATGCCCTACCATGTGACAGCGTTATTATATTGATGAAATCTGCGCTGAATTCACACCCGACGGTATGATGATTATGAAGATTTCTGACGGATACAGCAAAGAACAGCGCACCACTCCCTCATTACTATTTACACCATAAAGCGGGGGAGTGGCCATGAATAAGAAAGGAAGGAAAGATCTATGGGATTCAAGGAAGCAATAAGCCGGGCATTCCATAAATTCGGGGATGTTTCCGGCAGAGCGCGAAGAAGTGAATACTGGTATTACACGTTGTTTGCGTGGCTGGTCAATATGGCGTTCAATACCATGATCAAACTGGCGGGCGGATACAACAGTGGCGGAGGAAGAATGATGATGGCGCTGTCCGGCATGATAGGGTTCGCCTTGCTGGTGCCGGGGATCACTGTGGCTGTGCGCAGGCTGCATGATATCGGAAAATCCGGATGGTGTTATCTGCTGGCATTGATTCCCGTCATCGGGTGGATTATCCTGCTTGTGTGGTTTTGCAGAGACAGCGATCCCGGAGATAATCAGTACGGATCAAATCCGAAAGGATTCAAGAGTGCCCCAACCAGTGGATCTATAGCAAAACCGGTTTCCTTTGCTGCTTCTGCACCTGTAACGGTAAATACGGCAGGAAAGCAGTTTTATGAGAGAGACAATATGGGCACCAGACAGGAAAGCGTGAGCCAGGCAATGTCTTACTGGATGGTGGAACGGATGGGAAAAGCTGAAAAACCTCCGTTTACCCTGTTTACCATGCCGTCAGCCCAGGCCGCTGAAGAAGCATTGCTGGAATTACCCTTTATCCATAAAGCAGCTGATTCCGGCAAGCTGATCTGTGACAGGCTGATGACCTTCGGCTACTATGAGACGACGGAGAACGGGATCCCTACAGGAGAATATGAGGCACTGGTCGCAGGGAGTGATCTTACCCTTGATGAATTTAAACTGGCAGAAGAAGCATTTACCGAAAGAGGCGGGAAATGCAAAAACCATGATGCTCCTGCGGCTGGCGTAAAGGTGCAGAATTCACAGGGAAATGCTTCCAGGACAAGATTTAAAGAAAAGGTCAAGGGCAATGACGGAATCAGCACCTACGAGGTCTATACAGCACCTGATAAAGCGAGCGCAATGGCATACCTGAAGACCCGACCTGTCACACAGCGGCTCTATTACATTGTTGTGGAGACACCGGAAGGAAACTTTGGCAGAGATATCAACGGATTTTATCAGGAATGAAGAAAGGAAGAAAGACTATGAAAAAACTGATTTCGATTTTGCTGTGTGTTCTGCTTTTGGCGGGCATGACAGCAGGGATTGCCTCGGCAGAGAATGCGTTTTGCCCGAACTGCGGAGAAGAATACCCCGCCGGAGAAGGCTATGCCTTCTGCCCGAACTGCGGAGAGCCACTGGCAAAGGAAGACGAGTACGACTTTATGATCCCTATGGTTACAAAAGTAACGGACGAGGAAGAGTATGACCGGGTGCCGGAGGACGGGAACTTTGACCTTACGGATTATGTGCTAAACCAGCTGGACAATTCCGTTTACCGGGAAACTTATGAAGCACTCGCCGGAGGAGAAACCGTTTCCATGGGCGGCTGGGGCACAACGGCCAAAGGCCTGCAGCAGACGCTGATAGATTTTGGACAGAAGCTGTCGGCAGACGGACAGGCAGGAGGGAAAACCTTTGAGGCTCTCCATGCTGTTCAGGACGCTTTCGGCGTGGAGCGGACAGACAAAGTTGACGGCGAAGCCTACTCACAGCTGCTTCTGCGCCTGCTGGTGCTCAAAGAGATGGACGAGGATGAATACGGGGTGACAGAAAAGCTCTGCGATCTGCCCAGCGAACCGATCGACTATGATGAATGCAGCTATATGATGGCATGCGCAGATTACCTGAAAGGGAACTACTACAAAGCAAAGGAACGGTTTGAATCCTGTTATTGGGGAGACGCGGAAGAGCGTGCGGAAAAATGCGCGCAGCCCTGGCCGTCAAACGGACAGATCTGGAAAGACAGCAACCTTGGGGCGGGGACCCAGCTGACCATCACAGTGAATGGGGAGCCGGACGTCGGGATGCATGTCAAAATCTATACAGAGAGCGGAAAGCTTGCCGCAATGCTGTTTGTCGGAGGATCGGGAAGCGCTTCCACATGGCTGCCGGGAGGCACCTATACGATCAAGGACGGCACGGGAAGAGACTGGTACGGCCAGGAAGATTCCTTCGGGTATTACGGCAATTATGAAGTGATGACCTTTGACGATTACGGCACAACAGAGGTGGAACTGAAAGCGGGTTATTCTTACACGATTACAATCAACGTGCAGAACGCTTCTCCCGATGCCTCCAATGTGGGAAGCATGTATGATTCCTATGATGACTTCTGAGATATAAAACCGGAAATCAAAAAACAAAAACAGAAAGGACAAATCAAGATGAAAAAACTGATTGCACTGCTTCTCTGCACAGTTCTGCTGGCAGGGATGACGGTATGCTTCGCAGATTCTGATACATGGACCTGCGAGAGCTGCGGAAGAGAAAGCAGCGGGAAATTCTGCCCGTACTGCGGAGCAGCAAAACCGGAAGAGGTGATTTTCCCGGAGGCACCGGCGGGGACTTTCTCCATCCGAAACGGGATCCGCTGGGGTATGAGCGGGTATGAAGTGGAGACAAGGGAAGCAAACCCGAAAAGTGATGAGGAGAGATATTATTCCACCGAGGATGGATATGTGATTACAAATCTCTACTATGACTCGTACGAGAAAAAAGCGAGTATATTCCCAGCCAGCATCAACTATCAGTTCTCCAGGGATAAGCTGTTCATGGTTACATACCACGCAGAGTATGAAGGATCCTATCTGGAAAACCTTGAGATGAACACCTATCTGAAGAATGCAGTGACGACAAAATATGGTAGCGGACATGAGGCCACATTTGGAGAGAGAGAAAAAATCAGGAATGTAATGAATGTGATAGATAATTATTTCTATGATGAGGATATCAAACAAATCACAGTATGGGATCTCCCGGAGGACACCACAGCGGCTTTCATCGAGGGGTATTATCTGGAAGACTGCAGGCTTGTGTACTTCCACTATAGCACCATGCTGAACGGCCTCCCGGAAGACGGTGTTTATAACACCAACGGACTGTGATTCTCTTTGTAAAAAACTTGAACACAAACATTTTGTCACTTATAATAGGAAATACAAAATTTGAAAGGATGGTCCCGATTATGAAAAAACTGTTCGCATTACTCCTCGTATTCTGCATGCTGCTGCCGGTAACAGCGATTGCTGAAGCAATCGGCCCTGAGGAAGCTATTGACGCTGCCTTTGA